>ENA-UOOR01000355-UOOR01000355.1-fermentation-metagenome-genome-assembly--contig:-NODE-355-length-66824-cov-7.582471_pt1 | contig 66824 bp, 38 predicted proteins | sample MGYA00245780_ERZ724029 | MGnify/ENA primary metagenome ERZ724029 (study PRJEB28704, sample SAMN03018315) | fermentation metagenome | biome: anthropogenic terrestrial biome; feature: soil; material...
AAGGATGGACGGGGGCGAAAGGATGGACGGCGGAGCTCCAGCTCCGCCAAGTCGGACCGAACCCGGGCGAGTGGATGGACGGCGGAGCTCCAGCTCCACCAAGTCGGGCCGAACCCGGGCGAGTGCATGGACGGCGGAGCTCCAGCTCCGCCAAGTCGGGCCGAACCCGGGCGAGAGGATGGACGGCGGAGCTCCAGCTTCGCCAAGGGGCCCAGCAACGGTAGACCCACGAGGCAACTACCGGAGGCCCCCGACTCAACAACGGTAGGCCCAGGGGGCAACTACCGGAGGCCCCCGACTCAACAACGGTAGGCCCAGGGGGCAACTACCGGAGTCCCAGGCTCAACAACCGCAGGCCCACGGCTCAACTATCCGAGGCCCAGGTCCCAACGACGGTAGGCCCGCGGTTCAACTACCCGAGCCCCCACCTTCAACGACGGTAGGCCCGCGAGCCAACACCCGAGGCCGCCGGGAACCCTCGAATCGGCCGCGCCTCTGCTCGGTTCCTCGACGGGCGCATTACTATGCGCCCCTACCAGCCAGCGACCGATCGCTTGGGTTCCGGGCGAAGCCCGGGCTGTGAGCAGCGGGAGGAAACATGGACAAGGTGGCACGCGCCCGCAAGGGGCTTCTCGTCTACTTCGCGGCGCTGCTGCCGCTCTCCGGCGCCGTGGAGATTTGCATGCTGCGAAGGGCGAGCTCTATCGCAGAGCAGCCCGGGCTCGTCGCGGCGCTCATGTGGACCCCGGCGCTCGCCGCGCTCGTCGCGCGGCTCGTCTTGCGCGAGGGTTTCGGCGACGTCTCGTTCCGACTCGGCACGCGCAGGGCCTGGGGCTATTTGATGGCCTGGCTCTTTCCGGTGGCGGTGGGACTGCTCGCCTACGGGACCGGCTGGACGACCGGGCTTGTCGAGCTCGCCGTCCCCGAGAGCAGCTCACCGGCGCTGGCCGCCTCTCCAGCGGCGCTCTTCGCCCTCAAGCTGCTCGTGCAGATGACCCTGGGCGCGCTCGTTGGATCTGTCCTCGCCGCCGGGGAGGAGCTCGGCTGGCGGGGCTACATGCTCACCCGCTTGATCGATGCCGGCCTGCCCCGGCCGGTCCTCTTGAGCGCGCTGATCTGGGGCGTCTGGCACGCCCCGCTCATCCTCAGCGGCCAGTACGCCTCCGGCGGCAGCCCCTTGCTGTCGACGGTGGTCTTCTTGGTCACCGTCGTCGCCATCACCTACCTCTTCTCTCGGTTGCGCCTGGAGACCGGCAGCGTCTGGCCCGCGGTCCTCGCTCACGGCGCCTGGAACGCGGTCATCCAGGGCGTATTCGATCGCTTCTCGGAGCTGCCGAACAGGTGGATAGGCGAGTCGGGGCTGCTCACCGCAGTCTTCACCCTCGGGCTCGTTTTCCTGCTCGTGCGCGGCCGCTGGTCGGTCCGACGCAAGCCGCTCGACGAGCCGGAAGAGGTGCCTGCGCTGGCCACCTGGTAGAGCCCACGAGGCGCTGGTACAGAAGGGCCGCGCGCGGCGGCGCGCGGCGCGATTCGGGGCGCAGTCTGCCCGGGGGCCAAGCGGCCCTCCGCGGCGGCTCGCCTTTGCGCGAGCCCGTCGCCAAGGCGCCGGCGGGCAAACCGCAGCGGTGTCGGCCTACTCCCCGTACTCGGGGCCGGCCCGGTCGATTCCGACCACGCCCTTGCCGCCGCACACGCTGCAGGGGTCCTCGACCTTCGTCAGGCCCACGTAGCGCCCCTTGCCCGCGCAGCCCGGGCAGAGCGTCTGCTCGCCCGCGGGTCGCTCCTCGGCCGGCCCGGTCCCCGACAACCCCAGCTCGTCGGGACTGAAGTCGATGATCGACATGATAGGTCAGCCTCCGGGCAAGCCCTGCCAAACCCTGCCGCCAGAGTGCGGACGGCTTCGTCGCTACTCGCGAGAGGGCGTCGTCTGTTCGAGCGGGCGTCGCCGGTCGGCCTTCGCGACGCCCAAAGAAACGTAGGCATCGGCCTCGGGCGCCTCGGCGCTCGGAACCCTTTGAAGACGCCGAGGGAGCAAGACGGTGAAGGTCGAGCCAGTGCCGTGCGCGCTCTGCACGTCGAGACTGCCGCCGTGGGCCTCGACGATGCGGCGCGAGACGTAGAGCCCCACGCCCAGCCCCGTGTAGCGGCGGCGAACCGAGGCGGCGCGCACGAAGGGGGCGAAGATGCGCTCGAGCTCGGAGGGGGTCATGCCGATGCCGTGGTCGCGCACGATGAGCCAGGCGGTGGTCGAGTCGGCGCGCACGGTGATCTCGACCGGCCCGCCCGCCCCGTACTTGAGGGCGTTGGAGACCAGGTTCGAGGCGACCTGCTCGATGCGCAGCCGGTCCCATCGGCCGACCGCGCGGTCGGGGGCGTCGAGGCTGAGGGTGCAGCCCGACGCGTCGGCCTGAGCCTGAAAGCCGGAGACGAGCTCGCGGGCGAGCGTACACAGGTCGAGCTCGTCGATTTCGAGCCGCAGGCTGCCGTTCCCGATGCGCGAGACCTCGAGCAGGTCGTCGACGAGTCGGGTCAGCCGCTCGACCTGCCGCAACGCGAGCGCCAGCGTCTTCTCGAGCCGTTCGGGCCCGAGGCGATCGGCCGGCGTTCGGCCCGCCCGACCAACCGCCTGGAGCTGCAGGCTCAAGACCCCCAGCGGCGTGCGCAGCTCGTGAGCGGCGAAACAGACGAGCTCGTCGCGTGCTCTGAGCTCGTCGCGAAGCCGGCGCTCGGCGTCGGGGCCGGAAGAGCTTGGGATCTCGACCCGGGCATGAGGCTGTGCCGAGCGAGCGCGCAGCCGCGGGGCCAAGAGGGCGAGGCCGAGCGCCGAGGGAACGAACAGGACGAGCCACAACGCGCCGTCCGCTGCGGCGCGGGGAGCCGGTTCGAGACACGAAGCCGCCAGCCCGGCTGCTCCGGCGGCCGCCAGGGCGAGCGCGGGGCCATGGTCCCAGTGCCAGGCTGCCGCGGCCACGGCGAACAGAAGCAGGCAGCAGGCGAGAGGCGACGGTCCGAGCGCCGTAGAGAAGATGCCTGCCGCCGCGACGCCAGAGAGCGCTGCCGTTCGGTAGGCGCGCGATGGTCTTCGTCCGCTCATTTGCATTACCGAAAGCAAACCTCTGGCTTGCTCTCGGAGCCGCAACCGCCCGGCGGGGCCTGCGACGCGGCTGCACGGAGACGAGCGCCAGGATGGACGGGGGCGAAAGGATGGAGGGCGGAGCTCCAGCTCCGCCAAGTCGGACCGAACCCGGGCGAGTGGATGGAGGGCGGAGCTCCAGCTCCGCCAAGTCGGACCGAACCCGGGCGAATGGATGGACGGGAGCGAAAGGATGGACGGCGGAGCTCCAGCTCCGCCATACCGTTTTCCGGAGCGCCAGAGATTGCCGAAGGCCGGCCTTCGTGCCGGCCGCCGGGAAACTCTTGAATCGCCCGCTTCTGCCCGATTCCCCGACGGGCGCATTGCTATGGCCCCTACCAACCTGCGAGCGATCGTCTCGGGTTCCGGGCGCCGCCCGGGAAGTTGCTTGGGCAAGGCGGAACGAGCTCAAGGGCGCCATCGAGAGCCTCTCTGCCGGCCCGTCGAGGCCAGATGGCACTTGTGGCCGCTTGGTTGGCCCCTCTACACTCGGCCGGCTTGTACAAACCCTCACTTTCCCGGGGTGAAACCATGCGCAAAGCAATTGGAATGATCTTTGCGGGCGGTCGGGTCGAGGAGCTGTCGGTCCTCACCGGACGGCGCCCGAAGTCCGCGGTGGTTTTTGGCGGCGTCTATCGGATGATCGATTTCGCGCTGACCAACATGGCCGATGCCGACGTCGGCCAGGTGGGCATCCTCACGCAGTACCGGCCCGCGTCGTTGATGGACCACGTCGGCTCGGGCAGCTCCTGGGACCTCGTGGGCTCGACCCGCGGGGTGCGCTTCTTGCCGCCGTCGCTCGGGCACGAGGGCGCCGAGTGGTACCGCGGCCCGGCCGATGCGCTCTTCCAGAACCTGGAGTTCATCGAGCGCTCGAACGCGACCGACGTCATCGCCGTCTCCGGCGACCATCCCTACTCGATGGACTATCGGCGCCTGCTCGACTTCCACATCGAGAAGGATGCCGACCTGACCGTGGCCTTCAGCCCGCGCGAAAAAGACGCCCACCGCTTCGGCATCGGCGAGCTCAACGCGGCCGGCCAGATCCTCGGCTTCACCGAGAAGCCCGAGCTGCCGCGCTCGAACCTCGCCTCGATGTCGGTCTACGTCTTCAAGCGCTCGGTGCTCATCGAGGAGCTCAAGCGCGCCATCGGCGGCGAGGAGGGCCAGCAGACCTTCCAGATCCACGAGGTGCTGCACCGGATGATGACCCGCCGGCGCGCCTACGGCTACGTGCACCGCGGCGTCTGGGAGTACACCCGCACCATCGACGAGTACTTCGAGGCCCACAGGGCGCTCGTCGGGCGCGAGCCGCGCATCTCGTTCGACGAGTGGGAGGTGCGCACCAACCTGCTCGCGCGGCGCACCACGCCGCCTTCGCCCTCGCGCTTGCTGCCCGGCGCGCAGATCGAGAGCTCGCTGCTCTCGGGCAACTGCGTCGTCGAGGGCACGGTCAAGGGCAGCGTGCTCTCCCCGGGCGTGCGCATCGGCAAGGGCGCGGTCGTCACCGACTGCGTGCTCCACCACGACGTGGTCGTCGAGGAGGGCGCCCGGCTCACCGGCGTGATCAGCGACAAGAGCGCGGTCTTCGGCCGCAACTGCCAGGTCGGCCTCGGCGACATCGTCCCCAACGAGGAGCTGCCCAAGTCGCTCACCTGCGGGGCGACGCTCGTCGGCTGGGAGGCGCGCATCCCGGCCGAGGCGCGCATCGGCAAGAACTGCATTATCCACGCGGAGATCGTCGAGTCGGATCTCGGCGCGGAAGTCCCCTCCGGCGCGAGCCGCTGGCCCGCGTCGGCGCGAAAGGCGGTGGCCCCGTGAAAGTGACCTACTTCACCCGTGAGTACCCGCCGCACGTCTATGGCGGCGCCGGCGTCCACATCAAGAACCTCTCGCGCGAAGTGGCCAAGCGGGCCCAGGTCGACGTGCGCTGCTTCGGCGAGCAGGACCTCAGCGAGGAGAGCCTCAAGGTCAAGGGCTACAACGCCTGGCCGAGGATGTGGGAGGGCGAGGACAAGAAGTTCAACAGCACCTTGGGCACCTTCTCGACCGACCTGTCGATGATCCGCGACCGCATCGACTCCGACCTCGTCCACGGCCACACCTGGTACGCCTCGATGGCCGGCTTCTTCGCCAAAATGCTCTACGACATCCCGCTGGTGAGCACGGTGCACAGCCTCGAGCCGCTGCGCCCGTGGAAGGAGGAGCAGCTCGGGCGCTCCTACCACCTCACGAGCTGGATCGAGCGGGTCGCCTTGGAGAGCTCGGACCGCGTGGTCGCCGTCTCCAACCAGTCGCGCGGCGAGATCCTCGAGCACTTCCCGGCCATCGACCCGAAGAAGGTGGTCGTCATCCACAACGGCATCGACCTGAACGTCTGGCGCCACGTCGATCGCACCGACGCGCGTCAGGCCTACGGGCTGCTCGACCAGCCGTACATCCTGTTCGTCGGCCGCACCTCGCGGCAGAAGGGCATGGTCTACCTCATCGAGGCGATGAAGCACGTCGACCCGGGCGTGCGCCTGGTCTGCTGCACCAGCGCGCCGGACACCCCGGAGATCGAGGAGGAGATCGCCGCCAAGGTGAAGCAGGAGCCGCGCTGCACCTGGATAAACACCCTGCTGCGCGAGGAGCAGTACATCGAGCTCTACAGCGGGGCGACCGTCTTCGCCTGCCCGTCGGTCTACGAGCCGTTCGGCATCATCAACCTCGAGGCGATGGCCTGCGAGCGCCCGGTGGTCGCGAGCGCGGTGGGCGGCATCCAAGAGGTGGTGGTCAACGAGAAGACCGGCTTCCTGGTTCCGCCGGCCGAGCCCAAGGCGCTCGCCGAGGCGATCAACCGCGTGCTGCGCAACCCGGAGATGGCCCGGCAGTTCGGGCTCGCCGGGCGCAAGCGGGTCGAGGACCACTTCTCGTGGACCTCCATCGCCGACAAGACGCTGGCGATGTACCGCGAGCTGCTCCTGGAGAAGGGGCGCAAGGTCGATTGATCCCGAAGTTCCCACGGCGTCGCCCCGCCCACCGGGCGCGGGGCGCGCCCGACCGGATGGAGCAACGACGAAGGCGCGCCCGTTCGCGGCGCGCCTTCGGTGCATCCGGCAATTTCCCCCCCACGAGGTGAAACCTTGAGTCCAGCCAAGCGAAAGACCGCGGCCGACGCGGCAACCAGCCCCAAGAAGACGGCGGCGGCGAAGAAGCCCGAGGCGGCGAAGTCCCCGGGCGCCAAAGCCGCGGCGCGCAAGGCGGCCGTCTCCGAGCCCGCGGCGAAGCCGGCGGCGACAGCCCGTCCCGCGGCGCCCAAGGCTGCTGCGCCCAAGGCTGCTGCGCCCAAGGCTGCTGCGCCCAAGGCCCCGCCTGCGACGGCCAAGCCGAAGGCGACGCCCGAGCCCGTGGAGCCCGTGAAGGCCCCGGCCGCATCGAAGGGAGAGCAGCCCCAGCCCTCCCGCGAGCAGGAGGAGAGCCCGAGGCGCACGGGAACGATCGAGGGGATCGAGCAGGTCAGGATCGTCATCGAAGGCATCAAGCCGCAGGTGGACTGCGGCCGCTTCGCGGTCAAGGCGGTGGTCGGCGACCGCATCGAGGTCGGCGCCGACATCTGGAAGGACGGCCACGACCTGCTCAAGGCCGCGGTGTTGTGGCGCAAGATGGAGCCGGCCGAGTGGCTCATCGGCGCCTCGCCGCGCAAGCCCGACCTGAGCAAGAGCTGGCGCGAGGCGCCGTTGACGAGCCGCTTCGAGCTGAACGACCGCTGGTTCGGCAGCTTCGTGCCCACCGAGAACGGGCCGCACGCCTACACCGTGCTCGCCTGGACCGACGTCTTTGGCACCTGGCGCGACGAGCTGAAGAAGAAGGCGGGCGCAGGTCAGGAGGTCGGCAGCGAGCTGCTCGAGGGGAGGAGGATCATCGAGCGCTTCGCCGAGCACGCGGGCCCGAAGGACCGCAAGGTCATCCTCGACCTGCTCGCCGCGCTCCAGAGCGCCCCGAGCCAAGGGGAGCAGGTCGCGCTCGCGCTCGGCTCGGAGCTGTTCGAGCTGATGGAGCGCAGCGACCCGCGGCACGACGCGCGCGTCTACCCGGCCGAATTCCAGCTCTGGGTCGACCGCGAGAAGGCGCGCTTTGGCTCCTGGTACGAGATCTTCCCGCGCTCGCAGGGCACCGACCCGAGCCGCAGCGCCACCTTCCGCGAGGCCGAGGCGCGCGTCCCCGAGATCGCCGCGATGGGCTTCGACGTGCTCTACCTGACGCCGATCCACCCCATCGGCCAGACCGCGCGCAAGGGCAAGAACAACACCGAGAAGGCCGAGCCGGGCGACGTCGGCAGCCCGTGGGCCATCGGCGGTGAGGCGGGCGGGCACGACGCCATCGAGCCGGGCCTGGGCACCCTCGAGGACTTCGACCACTTCGAGCAGGTGGTGCGCCAGAACGGCATGGAGATAGCGCTCGACTTCGCCGTGCAGTGCTCGCCCGACCACCCCTGGGTCAAGGAGCATCCGGAGTGGTTCAGCAAGCGGCCCGACGGCTCGATCAAGTACGCCGAGAACCCGCCGAAGAAGTACCAGGACATCTACCCCGTCAATTTCGACACCGAGGACCGGGCTGGGCTCTACCAGGCGCTGCTCGAGGTGGTGCGTTTCTGGATCGCCCACGGGGTGAAGATCTTCCGCGTCGACAACCCGCACACCAAGCCGGTCGGTTTCTGGGAGTGGCTCATCGCCGAGGTGCACAAGCAGCACCCCGAGGTGCTCTTCCTCGCCGAGGCCTTCACCCGGCCCAAGCGGCTCAAGATGCTCGCCAAGGCGGGCTTCACGCAGTCGTACACCTACTTCACCTGGCGCAACGGCCGCGCCGAGCTCGAGGAGTTCGCGACCGAGCTGTTCCTGACCGAGGTGCGCGAGTACCTGCGGCCCAACTTCTTCGTGAACACGCCCGACATCCTCCACGAGATCCTGCAGCGGGGCGGGCGGCCCGCGTTCCTGATGCGCCTGGTGCTCGGGGCGACGCTGTCGCCGACCTACGGCATCTACAGCGGCTACGAGCTGCTCGAGAACACGCCGGTGCGCGAGGGCAGCGAGGAGTACCTCGACTCGGAGAAGTACCAGGTGCGGGTGCGCGACTGGCGCGCACCGGGCAACATCGTCCCCTTCGTCACCAAGGTGAACTCCATCCGCAGGGCTCACCACGCGCTGCAGCTCGCCGACAACCTGCGCTTCCTCGGCTCGACCAACCCGAACCTCATCGCCTACGCCAAGTCGACGCCTGACCGGCACGACACGCTGGTGGTCGTGGTCAACGTCGACCCGCACCAGGTGCAGGACGGCCTGATCCAGGTGCCGCCCGAGGTCTACGGGGGGACCGAGTACGAGTCGTACCGAGTCACCGATCTGCTCACCGGGGCCAGCTACACCTGGAGCGGGCCGACCAACTACGTGAAGCTCAATCCGCACGAGATGCCCGCGCACATCCTGCAGGTCGAGCGCGTGAGGTAGCGCCCGAGAAGCGTCGCTTGATCGACCGGGCGCCGAGGGCGGTTTCCTTGGCGCCCGGGCTCTTTTCTGGCTCGGAGCGCCAGCCTTTTTGTTGGCCTTCGTGCCGGCCGCCGAGAACCCGCGTATCGCCCGCTCATCTGCTCGATTTCTCGACGGGATCCCCCGGCGAAGCGCGGCTATTGAACGGAGGCGAGAGCTTGTCGGAGCGCGGCGGGACTTGTCGGAGCGCGTCGGGGCTTGTCGCAGCACGTCGAGGGCTTGTCGGAGCACGTCGGGGCTTGTCGGAGCACGTCGGGGCTTGTCGGAGCACATCGAGGGCTTGTCGGAGCACGTCGGGGGCTTGTCGGACCATCCGATATGCCGCCAACCAGGCGTAACAAGGCAGATTTTCCGTCCGACTTCCCCTCGTCGCGATCCGACTCGCCGACAGCTTGCTCGGACAAGCCCGTAACACCGCTCAGGAAGGGCGTTTTTCGGTCGGACATGGTGTCGCGGCCGCCCGACAGGCTCGTGGCAGCGTCCGACGAGCTTCCGCGCCGTGAGAAGGCCCCGACCGGCAAGGCGCGTCGGCGGCTTGCGAGCGGTGGAGAACAAGCGACAAGAGCCCACGGTTCGGCACGCGCGATCGCCCGCTCGGTGACGAAGCTGGAGCTTCATCCTCCATTCGCTCGGCCGCGGCCTGAGCAGATGGAGCTCGGAGCCGCGCGAAGGATGAAGGATGGAGGTCGGAGCTCCAGCTCCGACCTGCCTTCCGAGGGCCGCCGGACACGACCGAGCCTCCGCAGCGCTCCGCGGCTCAAATGGTGCGCTCTACCCCTCGCGCCGCCCGCGCCGACACGCCAGCGCGGCCATGAGCACGAACCCGAGCATCCCCGGCGCCGTCGCGCTCGCCTGACCACAGCCGCAGCCGCCTGTCGGCGAGCCGTCCTCGTCGTTCTCGCCCCCGTCCCCAGCAGACGGAGTCGTCCCTGCATCCGGTCTGTCGAGCGGCTGTCCCGAGTCGCTTCCGCCGAGGCCCGAATCGGCGAGCACGCCCGCGTCGTCGCCGGGCGCTCCAGCGTCGTCGGGCACTCCCGCGTCGGAGGGCTCGTCACCGGTGACCGTCACCTCGATCACCTTTGGACCGTTCGAGGCGCCGGTGAACGTCAGCCGTGCGGTCATCGCCGTCGACGGCCCGGTCAGCCCGACCCGATAGGTGCTGCCCGCCGCGACCTCGTCGCCTCTGGTCACCAGCCGGCCGGCCGCCGCGTAGAGCGCGAGCGAGGGCGAGGACGAGGCGACCGTCCAGCTCAAGACCCCGGCGCCACAGTTGGCGAGGACGAACCCGTGCGCAGGGCCGGGGTTGTCGCCGTCGAGGACGATGCCGTGCGACAGGCCGTCGCAGAACAGCGGCTCCTGGTCCTCCTCGAATTCGTGGGCGAAGGCCCACATCCCGATCGACGAGGTGTTGTAGCGGATGCGGAAGAAGCCCTCCTCGCCCCAGTCGTCTCCCCAAGAGTTCTTCGCTATCCAGTAGCCGCCCGCGTCGTCGTAGCCGACCAGCGCCACGGCGTGCATGCCCGAGAGCCTGGCCGTCGCGCTCGGTTCGTAGACACCGCTGCGGTAGTAGCGCAAGTCGTCATAGGTGCGCAGAGAGACGCCGACCGGCCGCTCCTGCAGCAGCGTCTTGATCTCCGCCATCGCCCTGGAGCTCAGGGTGAACGGCGGCGGGTCCCACTGCGGAAAACCGGGCGTCGTCGAGCTCAGCTCGATGGCGTCCTCGGTGCGGACGATGGCGTTGCGGCACCCGGCCGAGAGGGCGGAGGCCTGGATGCACGAGCCCTCCTGGCCAGTCGAGCCCGAGGTGTACGGGTAGCAGGCCTCGGAGGTCACGCCGGTTCTCGAGAGAAACGAGGCCGCTGGGCCCCAGGTAAGCCCGCCGGCATCGCAGCCAAGCGAGGTGGAGGCGCAGTCGACGAGCTGCTGTTCGGACAGATCGAGGTCGGGAGACGGAGTGGAGCGCCGAAAGGCGACCAGCGGCTCGAGCGCGCCGAGCATGGCAAACGCCCAACAGGAGCCGCAGCGACTCTGGTCGCGGGCGGCGGTGACGAAGTCGAAGCCCCGGTAGTCGCGCCAGTCGATGGCCGCCGCTGGAGGGGCGTTGAGCGACGCGGGCCTGGAGGCGCGGGCGCCGAGCGCGCCGACCCAGGGCGGGATGGTGCCGGGCGGCGCGATGCGCGCGAGCCATTCCTCGTAGGGAAGCCGGGAGACGGAGGTCTCGCCCGCCTCCCACTCGAGCCCCTCGGCGCGGATAGCCGCCTGGACCTGCTCGAGGTCGGCCTGCCCTCCGGAGGCGAGAAGGGGAATGGCGATTGCCAGGGTGGCGACGACGAGTGCTGCGGTGCGGTGCATGAACGCCCTCGTGAAAGTGGAGGGCTTTCATCTATTCAGCCGTTTTCGCGCTTCAAATCGCCTCGCTGGCGGTTGCCGGACCTGCGCACGGGCAGATTTCACCCGTCCTCGCGCCCATAGGCCTCCACACCTCCTGACCTGTCGCAGAGGTTCGTCGGAACGTGCGCCAGAGCTCCTTCCGACCCTGCCCGGGCAACTTGGGAGCAATCCGGTCATCCGAGCGTAGAGGCGACCAGCGGGAGCCTCGGAGTCGCGGGATTCGCGGATTCGTCTCTCAGGTTTGACTTGGACGAAGACCTCCGGCGGCCCGCCCGTGAAATCGGCCACTTCTGGTTCCGGCCTTTCGCACGGAACGAGCTCAGGCCCACGGTGCCGCGGAAGACGCCGGCGGCAGCGATGGCCGGCGGTCGCTCGCAAGCCCGGCGCCTCGCTCGCGCCGGATCAGAGACGCCTTGCATCGCCGATTGTCTTGCAACTAAGAGGAGCCGGAACCGAACGAGGTCGAGGTGCAGGTGATGGGCGAGAGCTCCGGAGCGGGAGCAGGCACCACGGGCACGGAGCGCAGAGAGACCGAGCGCTCGCGCGCGGTCGGCACCGAGACCATCGTTCAGCTCTTCGAGCGAGAGGCCGCGCGCGCTCCCGAGGCGGTCGCCGTCGTCGAGGCCGGCATGAGCCTCACCTACGGCGAGCTCGACCGGCAAGCCAATCGGCTCGCGCGCTACATCCGCCAGGCGACCGGTGCGCTCCGAGGCCAGATCGTCTCGATCCTGATGGAGCCGTCGCTCGACTTCATGGTCAGCGTCTGGGGCGTGCTCAAGGCCGGCCACGCCTTCCTGGCCATCGACCCGGAGCTGCCCGAGCAGCGTCAGAGCTTCATGCTCAACGACGCCGGCTCGCCCCTGCTGCTCTCGAAGAAGAAGCACCTGCGCCTGCTCAACCGACTGCAGTGGGAGTGCCCGCGGCTCGTGCGCTTCCTGTGCCTCGACAGCCACGACGTGCTGCGCGAGCCCGAGACCGACGGCAACCCGCTGATGGACAAGCAGCTCTGGGACCTGGTCGGCCACAAGGCCGAGGACCCCATCGGCCGCGGCGGCTGGCAGAACAGCTTCACGGGCGAGCTCTTCTCGGAGGAGGAGATCGCCGAGTGCCGCGAGAACGTGCTCCAGAAGCTGAAGCCGTATCTCCATCCGTCGGCGCGGGTGCTCGAAGTCGGCTGCTCCTCGGGCATCACGATGTTCCATCTCGCGCCGCACGTCGGCCTCTACCTCGGCACCGACCTCTCCGACGTGATCCTCGCCGAGACCGAGCGGCAGGCGGCGCGCGAGGGATACGCGAACATCCGCCTGACCGCGATGCCCGCGCACCAGATCGACCGGCTCGAGGAGCGCGACTTCGACGTCGTCATCCTCAACAGCGTGGTGCAGGCCTTCCACGGCCACAACTACCTGCGCCAGGTCCTCGCCAAGGCCGTGGCGCTGATGAAGCCGACCGCCGTCCTCTTCCTCGGCGACGTGATGAACCAGGACGCGAAGCCGGCGCTCGCCGCGGCGCTCGCGGCCCGGCGCCAAGCGCAGCCTGGCGCTCCGATCGCCAACACCGACCTGACCAACGAGCTGTTCCTCAGCCCCGGCTTCCTCGCCGATCTCGTCCACGAGCAGCCGGGGCTGAAGAGCTGTCGGATCACCGAGAAGCTGGGCGCGCTGCGCAACGAGCTGACCGACTACCGGTTCGACGCGCTCCTCGAGATCGACAAGTCGCTGCCCGCGCCGGATCCAGCGGCCAAGGCGCGGAAACAGGAAGGCCTCGACGAGCTGGAGAAGCACTCGGACGAGAGCCTCTCCGCGCGGGCGGGGCCGGACGACCTCGCCTACGTCATCTACACCTCCGGCTCGACCGGCCGGCCCAAGGGCGTCCTCGTCGAGCACCGCGCGCTCGCCAACCTGGCGCGCTGGTACGTCGACTTCAACGCGGTCACGCCCGCGGACAGGGTCGCCAAGTTCGCGAGCTGCGGGTTCGACGCCTCGATCATGGAGACGCTGCCACCGCTCACCGCGGGCGCGTCTATCTACGTCCTGGGCCGAGAGGAGAGGCTCGACCTGCAGCAGCTCAACCGGTTCCTCGAGGCGAACCGCATCACCCTCTGCTTCCTGCCGACACAGTACGCCGAGCAGTTCATGGCGATGGCGAACGCCTCGCTGCGCCGGCTCCACACCGGCGGCGAGAAGCTGCGCCGCTACACGCAGTGCCCGTACTCGGTCGTCGACCACTACGGCCCGGCCGAATGCACGGTGGTCAGCTCGGTCTTCGTCGTCGACGCGCCGGCACGGGAGATTCCCATCGGCCAGCCGATTCCCGGCTCGCGGATCTACGTGCTCGACGAGCAGCAGCGACCGGTCCCCGACGGCGATGTGGGCGAGCTCTACGTCTCGGGCGTCAACGTCGCCCGCGGCTACCTGAACCTGCCCGAGCTGACCTCGCAGCGCTTCCTGCCCGACCCCTGGCGGCCCGGCGCGCGCATGTACCGCACCGGCGACCTCGGCCGCAGGCTGCCCGACGGCAACCTGCTCTTCGTCGGGCGGGTCGATCACCAGGTGAAGGTCCGCGGCTGCCGCGTCGAGCTCGGGGAGATCGAATCGGTGCTGCGCGAGCACCCCGCCGTCCGCGACTGCGTGGTGACCGCCGCGAGCGCCGACGCCTCGGGCCCGGACCTGACGGCGTACGTCGTGGCTAACGGAGAAGCGCGCGTCGAGGAGCTGCGCGCGCACCTCCGCGCGCGGCTGCCGGAGTACACGCGGCCCGACGCGATTTGCCTCCTCGACGCGCTGCCGCTGAACGCGAGCGGCAAGGTCGACAGGAGCGCGCTTCCCAAGCCGTCGCTGCCGCATGCCGTCGCTGCCGAAGAGGCGGACGGCACGCCCGTCGAGCTGGGGCTGCGGCGAATCTGGAAGGAGGTGCTTCGCGTTCCTGCCATCGGGCTCTCGGACGACTTCTTCGACCTCGGCGGCAACTCGCTCAAGGTCCTAAAGGCCTTGGCGGAGATCAACAGGACCTTCCAGGTCGAGCTCTCGGCGACCGAGTTGTTCAAGGCGCGGACCATCCCCGCGCAGGCCGCATTGATCGCGGGCGCCGAGAGGCGGCAGTTTGCGCCGATCGAGCCGGCGCCGAAGCGCGAGACGTATCCGGCGTCGGCCGCGCAAAAGCGCCTCTTCTTCATCCAGGAGTTGGACGCCGGGGGCACGGCCTACAACATCCCCTTCGCCTTCTCGATTCGGGGCGAGCTCGACACCGACAGGCTCGCCCGCGCCTTCGACGCGCTGCTGGCCAAGTACGAAATCCTGCGGACGGATTTCCACGTCGTCGCCCATACGGTCGTTCAGCGAATTCGGGATCGCCTCGATTTCCAGCTCGAGGTCGTCGAGGAGAGCCAAGACGGCTGGGGCGCGGAAGCGCTGGTGCCGAGATTCGTCCGCCCCTTTGCCCTAGGCCAGGCGCCGTTGATTCGGGCCAGGGTCGTCGGGACCGGGCCGGCAGCCGCCGTGTTGCTCATCGACCTCCACCACATCCTGCTCGACGGCACCTCGGCCGAGGTGCTGTGGCGCGATCTGGCCGATGCCTACAACGGTGAGCCGCTCGGCGCGGCGGCCTTCCAATACAAGGATTTCTCGGAATGGCTCGGCAGCCCGCCGGTGCGGGCGCAATTGGCGCAGCAAGAAGCGTATTGGTTCGCGCAATTTGCCGAGGCCGTCCCGGTCTTGAAGCTGCCGCTCGATTTCGAGCGACCGTCCCTGCAGAGCTTCGCGGGCGCCAAGCATCGCTTCGTCATTGGTGAGCCGACGGTCGCGCGGATGCGCCAGGTCTGTGAGCGGCACGGCCTGTCGCTCAATATGCTGCTGCTCGCCGCCTATTCGATCCTCCTCGCGAAATACGGCGGGCAGGACGACCTCGTCGTCGGGACGCCGGTCTATGGGCGCAGGCACGCGGACATGCGCGATGCCGTCGGCCTGTTCGTCAATACGCTCGCCCTGCGTTTTCGCCCGCGACCCGACCGCACCGTCGCCGACTATCTGGCCGAGGTGAGGCAGGTGCTGCTCCAGGGGCTCGAGCACCAGGACTATCCCTTCGAAGAGCTCGTGGGGCGCCTAGAGCTGCCGCGGGACCTGAGCAGGAACCCGCTCTTCGACACGATGTTCGTGACGCAGGGCTTCGACCTCGGGAGCCTGAGCCTTCGGGGACTGCGCGTCGAGCCGCTCGAGACCGGGTGGACGCCGGCGAGGTTCGACCTCACCTGGTTCGCCACGCTCGAGGGCGACGCGATCGGCGTCCAGGTCGAGTACTGCACCACGCTCTTTGCCGAGCCGACCGTGCGCGCGATGAGCGAGCACTTCACCGTGCTGCTCGACGCGGTCTGCGGCGATCCGTCGCGCGAGCTTCGCGAGCTCTCGCTGCTCGGCGATCGCGAGCGCCGATATCTGTTGGAGGAGCTCAACCGCACGGCCGACTTCCCGGAGCTGGAGCGGACCGTCATCGAGCTCTTCGAGGCGGTGGTCGCGGAGCGTGCCGAAGAGACGGCGCTCGTGTTCGGTTCGGAGGCGTGGTCCTACGCGCGGCTCGACGCTGCGGCGGAGCGCATCGGAGCGCAGCTACGCAGCCAGGGATGCGGGCCTGGCGCGATCGTTGGCGTCCTCGCAGAGCGCTCGCCCGAGATGATCGCGGGGATGCTCGGTGTGCTGAAGTCCGGCGCCGCGATCCTGCCGCTCAATCCCGCGTTCCCGGCCGATTACTTGGAGCGAATCGTCGAGGACAGCGGCGCGCGCGTGGTCCTCGAGCACCTGCCTTTCACGCCGCGTCGGCGCGACTCGGACGCTTCGAAGGCGCGCGCCCTACCCCCAAACCCCACTTCCTCGGGTGGGCACGCAGGCTGGGCAGGAGCGGAAGCGCCGGCTCGAGAGGGGCAGGGAGCTTCGCAGCGATTCCTGTCGCTCGAGCTCGCCGCGCTGATCGCCGCGCCTCCACCGGCCACTGCCGCGTCCGGCAATCGGGCGAAGCCGACCGACACGCTCTACGTCGTCTACACCTCGGGGACGACGGGCAAGCCGAAAGGCATCGCGGTAGACCACCGCACCCTCGTCAACCTGATCGAGCATCAGCGGCGCTTCACCAGCATCGACTGCAGCGGCGTGCTCCAGTTCGCCGCGCCGACCTTCGATGTCTCGTTCCAGGAGGTCTTCTCCTGCCTGCTGGCCGGCGGCGGGCTCCTGCTCGTCCCTGAGGCGGAGAGGACGGATTTGCCGCGGCTCTTCGCTCGCCTCGAGGCTCGGCAGATTCGCACCGTCTTCCTCCCGCCGGCCCTGTTGCAGCTCATCTTCGGTGAGCCCGAATACGCCGCTGCCTTTCCGGCCTGCGTGCGCCACATCGTCGCGGCCGGCGAGCAGCTCGTCGTCCCGGAGCGGCTGCGGGAGCTGATTCGCCAGGGCCGGGTCGCGCTCCACAACCACTACGGACCGAGCGAGACGCACGTCGTCACCACCCACACGCTCGACCGCGCCGCCCTCGCCGTCGAGCGGCCGCCCATCGGCCGCCCCATCGCGAACCGGCCGGTCTACGTGCTCGACGAAAGCGGGCAACTCCTGCCGCCGGGGGTCGCGGGCGAGCTGTGCGTCGGAGGCCGCCTCACCCGGCCCTGCTATCGGAATGACCCAGAGGGCTCGCAGCGCCGCTTCCCGGCCGATCCCTTCGCCGCCGGCGGGCGCATCTACCGCACCGGCGACCTCGCGCGCTGGAACCGCGACGGCACGCTCGAGTTCCTCGGGCGCATCGACGCGCAGGTGAAGATCCGCGGGCACCGCATCGAGCCTTCGGCGATCGAGGCCGTTCTCGGCCGTTATTCGGGGATGCGCAGCGCGCGGGTGATCGCGGTCGGCGACGGCTCGAGCCGGCAGCTCTGTGCCTACTACGTCGCTGACCGCGAGCTGCGCGGCGAGGAGCTGCGCGCCTATCTTGGCCGGCAGCTCCCCGAGTACATGGTCCCGTCGTTCTTCGTCGCGGTCGACGTGCTGCCGGTGACGGCGAATGGCAAGCTCGACGTCGCGGCGCTGCCGAGCCCGTTCGACCTGCCGCGAGAGCCCGCTGCCGTTCGAGACGGCGGCGAGGATCTGACCGAGCCGCAGAGGCGCCTGCGGCGCATCTGGCAGGAGGTGCTCGGAGTCGCGAAGGTCGGGCTGGACGAGGACTTCTTCGCGCTCGGCGGTCACTCGCTCAAGGTGCTGGTCACCGTCGCCGAGATCCGGCGCGCCTTTCAGGTCGAGCTTTCGCCCGCGGCGCTGTTTCGGGCGCGCACGCTGCGCGCTCAGAGCGCGCTCGTCGCCGCCGGTCCGAAGGCGCGGCAGGCGCCGATAGCGCCCGCGCCGCCCAAGCCTTTCTATCCGGCCTCGCCCGCGCAGAAGCGGCTCTTCCTGTTGCAGCAGCTCGCGCTCGACAGCACCGCGTACAACATGCCGTACGCCTTCTCGGTGGAAGGAGCGCTCGATAGCGCCCGGCTCGGCGCGGCGCTCGAGAAGGTAGTCGCGCGGCACGAGGTCCTGCGCACGGGCTTCGAGCTGGTCGAAGACGAGGTGGTGCAGCGCATCCACGCGCCGAGTCCGTTCGCCGTCGAGACGGTCGAGGACGAGCGCGACCTGCCCGAGCTGATGCGCGACTTCGTCCGGCCGTTCGACCTGAGCCGCGCGCCGCTGCTGCGGGTCCGGATCGTCAGGCGGCGTGAGCAGGCGTCGCTGCTGCTCGTCGACGTGCACCACATCCTGATGGACGGCACCTCGACCGAGCTCTTCTGGCGCGAGCTCTCGCAGGCATACGACGGGCGCGAGCTGGGCGCGGTGCCCCTGCAATACAAGGACTTCTCGGAGTGGCAGCGCAGCCCCGAGGTCCGCTCGTCGCTGAAGGCGCAGGAGGAGTACTGGCTGGCGCAGTACCGCGGCGGCGTGCCTGCGCTTTCACTGCCGCTCGACTTCCCGCGCGGCGAATACCAGAGCTTCGCCGGCCGGACGCTGCGCTTCGTCCTAGACGCCGCGCTCACCTGTCGCCTGCGCGCGGCCTGCGAGCGACACGACATCTCGCTCAACATGCTGCTGCTCGCAGCCTGGTCGATAACCCTGGCGAAGCAGAGCGGCGGGGAAGACCTGGTCGTCGGCATGCCGGTCTACGCGCGGAACCACGCCAACGCGAAGGACGCGATGGGCATGTTCGCCAACACGCTCGCGCTGCATCTGCGCCCGCGCGGCGAGCTGACCGTGGAGGCCTACCTGGCCGAGGTCCGCGACGTCGTGCTGCGGGCGCTCGAGAACCAGGACTATCCGTTCGAGGAGCTGGTCGAGCGGATCGAGCTGCCGCGCGACGCGAGCCGCAACCCGCTGTTCGACAGCCTCTTCGTCACCCAGAGCTTTCCGGCGCGCGCGCTGTCGTTCGAGGGGCTGCGCGTCGAGCCGCTGGAGGGAGAGGCGACGACCGCGAAGTTCGACCTGTCGTGCTTCGCCGCGCCCGAAGGCGAGCAGGTGCGGCTCGTCGTCGAGTACTGCTCGGACCTCTTCCGCGAGGCGACGGTGCGCGACCTGGCCGCTCACTTCGAGCGGCTGCTCGGAGCTCTCTCCGAGTCGCCTGCGGCGTGCATCGCCAATCTCGAGGGCTCGACCGCCGTGTCGCCTGTGGCCACCGAGCCGACTCTCGCCGTCGTCCGCTCGCCGCGGGCCGAACCGGCGCCCGACACACCGCGGCCCGGCGAGGAGACGGTGCCGAAGCTGCTCGCCTTCTGGCGCGAGGTCCTCGGCGTCGAGGACGTCGATGCCGAGACCGACTTCTTCGCCGCAGGCGGGCACTCGCTCAAGGCGATAGGCCTGATGCTGCGAATCAAGAAGGCCTTCGGCGTCGACCTTCCGAACTCGGTGATCTTCCGTTACCCGACCGTGAGCGCCATGGCACAGCTCCTGGCCGGCGGCGCCGACGGCTACCGCTTCTCGCACCTGGTCCAGCTCTCGAAGGACCGGGGCCCGCGGCGCCTCTTCTGCATCCATCCCGCGCCGGGATCGGTCGTCTGCTATCGCCCGCTCGCCGAGCTTCTGCCGCCGGAGTGGTCGGTCTTCGGGCTGCAGGCGAAGGGGCTGATTCGCGGGCAGGCGCCGCACGCGACCGTCGAGGAGATGGCCGCCGACTACGTCCGCGAGATCGTCCGCGAGCAGCCGCGCGGGCCGTACTTCCTGCTCGGCTGGAGCGTCGGCGGCAAGATCGCCTACGAAGTCGCGCGGCAGCTCGAGGCCTTCGGCGAGCGGGTCTCGTTGCTCGCGATGGTCGACACCGACCCGGTGTTCCTGCCGAAGGCCCGCGCCCAGTTCCCCAGGCTGCGGCTGTTCGGCTTCGGCTTGTGGATGCTGCTGACGCAGGGCGGGACGGTGCGCAAGAACTGGCACGTCCTCGACATCGCCTCGTTCTGGCCGCCGGACCTGTGGCGCCGGCTGCGGATGTGGGTCGAGTTGGTGCGCGCGGTGGCGCGCTACCGGCCGCCCCGGCACGCGGTCGCGGCGAAGGTCGTGCTCTTCCAGACGGCCGGGTGCGCGCGGCGCGAAGAGCGGCTCGACGACAAGGCGCTGAGCGTGGGGAGCGTCGTCCGCGACCTCGAGATCGTGCCGGTCGCCGGACACCACCTGGACCTCTTCAGCGCTCCCAATGTCGAGCCGCTGTGCGCCGAGCTCGCGAAGCGGCTGGGCGACGGCGGCGAAGCGATGCGCCAGCCCGACGATGCGCCTCGGCGCGCGGTCGCGGGCGCCTGAACTCCGAAACCAATGAACCGACTCGCTCCCGACGAAGTGCGCATCTGGACCGTCGAGCTCGATGCGGTCTCGCCGGAGCGATTCGCCGCGCTTCGCGCAATGCTCGACGCCGAGGAGAGGGCGCGCGCGAGCCGCAAGCGCATCGAGTCGGACCGCCGCGTCTTCGAGCTCGCGCACGGGCTCCTGCGACTGGCGCTCTCGTCGGTGGCGCCGGTCGATCCCGGGGCGTGGCGTTTCGAGGTCAAGCCGGGCGGGCGGCCGTACGTCGCGGGCGCAGAGGCCGCGCTCGGCCTTCGCTTCAGCCTCTCGCACACGCACGGGCTCGCCGCCTGCGCGATCGCGCTCGAGCGCGACGTCGGCGTCGACGCCGAGATGCTCACCCGCGAGTTCGACGCCGACGACCTCGTCCGCGCCTGCCTGCGCGACGAGGAACAGGTCGGGTTCTCATCGCTCGACGAGTCACGCCGCAGAGAAGAGCTGCTCGCGCGCTTCACGCTGAAAGAGGCCTACCTCAAGGCGCGCGGGGTCGGGCTCGCGCTCGACTTGCGCAGCTTCGCGGTGTCGCTCGACCCGCCGGCGCTGCTGACGCCGCCTCCGGACGATGAGGCTTCGGGATGGGTGTTCGAGCGCCGTCCGGCGTCGCCTCAGCACACCCTGGCGGTCGCCGCGCGGCGCAGATCCGATGAGCGGTTGAGGCTGCGCTACTTCGACGGCGTCCCGGCTCGGGAGGCTCGGAGGGCGGGACCGCTGACATGTGAGTGAGGACAACAGGGGCGAGTCGCATCGTCGGACCGGGCTCTCGGACCTCTCGAAGTGTCGGCTCACGTTGTTGGAGTCGCGATTCTGAAGGATTGGAGGGCTCCTCCCAAGAGTGTGACGGGCCGGAAAGTGCGACCGGGGGCAGTTCGATTTCCATCGGGCGTCTGATTCGAGGTGGGGCGCCTCCCAGGGTTTCGATCGAGTCCCTGATCCGAGGCTGGTGACGTCTCGAGCCTTCGATCGAGTTCCTGCTCCGAGCAAGGGGCGAGTGGCGAAGGCCGATGGGGTCGCCAACTCGAGGAAGCGGCTCTGCTATCTCGCGCGCCTGGCTGCCGATCCGAGCGGGGATTTGTGTGCCGAATGGAGGGAGGGGTTGGATCGGCGTCCGGTTGGCCCGCCCCCTCCCCTCCCAAACGGCCCGCACGATCGGCGTGCTCGTCTCCTGCTTGGTTGCGCGGGCCTGGGAGGGGCGATCGCTTGTGCTTGCCTTCTGGATCTCGGCTTCGTCGCAGCCTCGCGCCACGTCCTGGAGCGTGTGTCAGTAGGACGCCCGGCGGCCCGCGTGCGCCGCTCAATCAAGTGGCAGGGGCCGCCTCTCGGCACGCGCGATCGCCCCTCCCAGGCGCGCCCTCGGTGATCGAGTCGAGCACGGGCCGAGTGCGCGCCGTCTGGGAGGGGAGGGGGCGGGCCAACGCGGCAGGGGTGCCCTCCCCTTCCCCATTTCTCGTTCGTCGCGTCCGGCGTGGTGCTCGAGCGGCGGCTCGTGCCGGCCAGCGGTCTCGGCGGTGCCTCCGCCGTCTCGAGCTCAGCGTGAGCCGTCCGGCGCGAGGGACGGTCCCCGGACACCGCGGGCTGACGCCGGGAGGCGCAGTCGACGGGCCCGACTCCGGGCTCGACCTCGCGCGGACCCCCGGCGACTCCGAGACTCGCCGCGGGTCGCCTCACCGCTCGCGGTGACCGGTTGCGCCCGGGGTTCCTCGAGCGGGGCTGAGTGAGCTCCGCTGCCCACCGCTCCACCCGCCGTCGGCTCAAGGCGACGGGCCCTCGTCGGCCGCCTCCTCGGCGCGGATGACGCGGACGACCTCCTTGCCCATCGCCGCGTGGCCCTTGACCGAAGGATGGACGTGGTCCATCGCCATCCCCTCGCGGAAGCGGTTGACGTTGCCCGGCTCGGCGAGCGCCGCCTCGAAGTCGATGACCCCGTCTACGCGCCGGTGGCCGCGGATCCACGCGTTGACGTGGGCGCGGTCGTCGTCGAGCTCGTCCATCTCCTTCGGCGGCAGGGTCCCGGCCCAGACCCGGCAGAAGGGGCGCAGCCGGTCGTAGAGCAGATCGAGCGTCTGCTCGATTCGCCCGGCAGGCGTGCCTCCCAAGTCGTTGGTGCCGAGCAGGACGATGCAGTCGGTGATCCCTTCGACCGAGAAGATCTCGCTCTCCAGGTTGTCGAGCTCGCCGTCGACCCCTTGCCCGCTTACCCCGGAGTTGCCCACCGGGAGCCGCAGCGCGGCCTCGGCGACCGCGGGCCAGGCCTCGAGGTACTCGTCCTGACCTTCGACGTAGCCCTCGGTGATGCTGTCGCCCATGACCACGAACGCGCGGGTCGGCGGGGCCTCGACATAGACGTTACTGACCCCCATGGCCCGAAGCTGCGGCTCGCCGAAGGCGCCCGGCGCGTCGGCCTGATCGCCCGAGCCCCAGTACGAGTCGGGGAACAGCTCGACCGCGCTCGCGGCCACCGAGCCGGAGGCGACGAAGGTGACGGCGATCTCCTCGCGGAAGGCGACCGGCAGCTCGACCGCGTCGCTGGTCACCTGGGCGCGCGGCGAAGCCGAGAAGCCCGCCCGCCCGTCGAAGCGCAGCTCCATCGGATCGGAGGCGAGCGAGCCCTCGGCGCCGGCCCTGGCGATGGTGGCGCGGCTCAGCTCCATCCCGCCCTCGCCGGCCTTGAAGGTGACGCGGACCCGCTCGCCGGCGCGGCCCAGCGGGATGCGCATGCGCACCGTCGTCGGGCCGGCGAGCGGCTCCGACCAGCGCAGCGCCTGGTGAAAGGCGGGCTGGAAGGCGAGCCCCGGCTCGATGGTTCCGCCGTCGGGCGGCGGCTTGCCGCCACCGTCGAGCGGGTTGGTGCCGCTCTGCTTCTGCGAGCCGCAGGCGCACAGCGCCGCGAGCGTGATGACGAGATACGGGCGAGGGCTCATGTCACCAAGCTGCTGCCGGCCCGAGGTGGCGAAAACCGCCCGTCGATCGGTGGCGAGCTCTCGGGCGGCGGCCTTCGCGGAGGTCCTGGAAGCGGGCCCTCCGTCGCTCGGGCGACGGACGGCGACTCGAAAAGCGGCCCATCGGCCACTGTGCGATGTGCCATGATTCGGCCCCGTGTCGATTCCGCCGCCAGCGCCGAGCTCCGCCTTCGCCGAGGCCCAGGCCGAGCAGCTCCTCGCCGAGCTGCGCGCGCTCGAGACGCCCGAATTGCTCGCGCTGTGCCTGCGCTTTCGCCGCTCGCCCGAGCGGCTGGGGCTCTACTTGACCCTGTTTCGCGCGCGGCCCGGCGCGCGCGCCCAGTTCGCCGCCTCGCTCGTCTGCTTCGACCTCGCGCGCCAGGGCAACCTGGTCGCTCAGCGCGAGCTCTCGGTGCTCGCGCCGACGATGGCCGCCATCTCCGCCGACGCGCAGCTCGTCGCGGACTTGGTCAGCGGGGACCGCTACCTCGAGGAGCTGTGGCAGGCCTGTCGGGACGCCCTGGCGAGCGATGACCCGCGCCAGCTCTGGAGCGAGCCGGGGCTCGAGGCGACCGAGCTCGTCGCGGAGATCGACCTTCTCGACGACGCGGATCTCGACTTCGCGATCGACCTCGAGCCTCCGCCCGCCGCGCCATCGTCCGCGGGGTTGCCGCAGACCAAAGTGGACGAGCGCACCGAGCAGCAGCGGCCGCTGTTCGCCGAGGCGCTGATGCGACACCTCGGCCACGAGCCGGAGAAGGGGCTCTTCGACTACGGCTACGGGTTCAGCACCGCGCGCGGGGCCGACGTCGAGCGGCTCGAGTCCTTCGTGCGTTCGCTCGACGCCTACGCCGCGGTCACCCCCGCGCGCGGGCTGGCCTCGCTCGGCAGGCTCTTCCTCGGCGCGCACCTGCGGCGGCTGACCTTCTTTGGCAGGCCCAACCCGCGCCGCCAGGCGATGGTGCGCGAGGGTTTGGCGCTGCTGCCCGACCTCGAAGCAGCGACCTCGGCCGCCGCCATCTTCGAGTTCGAGGGGCCCAGGGTCCTCGAGAGCTTCGAGAAGGTCATTGAGCTGATGCTCGACTACCTCTCGTTCTGCGCAGCCGAGCGGCTCGATCCGCACGCCGCGGGCAGCGCCGAACGCTACGCGGCGACCAATCGGCACCCTCCGCTCCTTCCGGCCGCGAAACGCCGGCGCCGGTTCTGAATCCAAGCCTCGGCAACCGCGGTTTCAGGCGGCCCGTCGCGCGTCGGCGCCGCTCTCGGCGGCCCGGCTCGTCCGATCCATGGGAAAAGGGCGAGCGCGCCCAAGGCGGCTCTGTGGGCCGCTCACATCTCGCTTCGCGCCGCGGGCCGGCGGGTGTGATGACTGAGAGGAGGAGCCCATGCCTATTCGCTGGACCCAGGACCTGACAGTGGGGATCGAAGCCATCGACCAGCAGCACCAGCGGCTGTTCGAGATAGTCGACGGCCTGCTCGCGGCCATGCAGGCGGGAAAGGGCCGGGCCGAGGTCTCCAAGGTGCTCGACTTCCTCAACGAGTACGTGCTCGCGCACTTTGCCCTCGAGGAGCGGGCGATGCAGGAGATGGGCGACCCCAACTACGCCTCGCACAAGGGCGAGCACGACGGGTTCGTGAAGACCATCGAGCGGCTCAAGCGCCTCCACGAGGAGGGCGGCGCGAGGACGGCGCTGGTCATCGAGGTCAACCACCGCGTCTGCGGGTGGCTGCGCAACCACATCGCGAAGACCGACGTCACCATCCGCGACGCGCTCGAGAAGCACCAAGGCGTCGTCGTCTCGCTCGCCTCATGAGCCGTCGGTTCGACAGCGCCGACACCGCCTCGCTCGCGCCCACGGTGGTCAGCTCCGAGGCGTCTCGGAGGGCGACTCCCGAGGGCAGCGCGTGCTCGGCTCCGGAGCCAAAGGCCGCGGAGGCGGCGACGACCGTGATCGGCGCGCCTGCCGCGAACGATGACGGCTTGGCGCTCGTCGGCAAGCTGCTCGGCGACTATCTAGTCCTCAGCCGGCTCGGCAGAGGGGGAATGGGAACGGTCTACCTCGCCGAGCACCGGGTCGTCGGCACCCGCGTGGCGCTCAAGATGCTCCATCGGCAGCTCGCGACGCAGCCGAAGCACGTCGAGCGCTTTCGCAACGAGGCGCGGCTGCTCAACCTGCTCGGCCACGAGAACATCGTCAGCCTCTTCGACCTGCACACGCTGCCGGAGGACCGGTACTTCCTGACGATGGAGCTGCTCGAGGGCAGCCCGCTCTCGTCGCTGATGGGCCTTCCCCTCGAGCCCGCGCTGAGCGTCCCCATCCTCGTGCAGATCTGCGACGCGCTCGAGGCGGCGCACGCGGTCGGCGTCGTCCACCGGGACCTGAAGCCGGAGAACGTCCTGCTGGTGACCGGGCCGATGGGCGAGCCCCGGGTGAAGCTCGTCGACTTCGGCATCGCGCAGCTCGTCGACTGCGAATCCGAGACGCTCGCCGGCGGCATCGTCGGCACGCCAGAGTTCATGGCGCCCGAGCAGTGGAACGAGGACCCGGTCGACGGGCGCAGCGATCTCTATGCCCTGGGCGCCATCGCCTACGCGATGGCGACTGGGCGCCCGCCGTTCGTCAGGAGCAACCCGGTGCAGCTCTACCGCGCGCACCTGTCGGAGCCTCCGTTGGCGCCGAGCGAGCTGAACCCCCGGGTTCCGCCCGAGCTCGAGCGAATAGTCCTCAAGGCGCTCGCCAAGCGGCCCGAGGAGAGGTTTCAGACTGCGCGCGAGCTGCGCGCCGCGCTCGAGGGCCTCTTGCGGGCGGACGAGGCGCAGATCGTCGGGTCGACGGCGCCGCCCGCGACCGATGGCGACGCGTGGGCCGAGCTCGCCCGTTGGGAGCGCTGCGCGCCCGGGGACCACTACGCGTTGCTCGAGGTCGGGCTGGAGGCCGACTGCGTACAGATCCGCCGGCGGGCGCACCGGGCGATCTCGCGTCTCGAGGCGCTGGCCGAGAAGCTCCCGGAGGCCGGGCGCGAGCGGGTCGAGGCGCTGATGGAGCGGCTGCACGCGGCCGCCTCGGTCTTGGGCGTGCCGGCCTGGAGAGCGGCGTTCGATGCCGAGCGCGGCAACTACCTCGGCGTCGCGCAGTGCCTGGGCGCCGGGCTGAACGCGGCCCAGCTCGAGGCGCTGCGCAGCGACTTCGTCGAGCGGCACGAGCCGCAGGTCGAGCAGGCGCTCTTCCAGCTGAAGCGGGGCGAGCATGAAGCGCAGCACGGCAGGGCGGAGCGGGCCATGGGCGAGTACGCGCAGGCGCTTGCGCTCGATCCGTTGCGCCTCGAGCTGCACGAGCGCTACTGGCCGTTGGCGCGCGCGCGAAAGCTGGAGGCGACCCTCACCCTGAGGGCGGCGAGGGCGGGCGCAAAGACGCGGGGGTAAGGGCGCGGAAGACAGACGACGGGCCGAAGCGATTTGCAGCCGCTCCGGCCCGTCTTCGATCGTTCGCCTGTCGTCGCCTGGCTCAAGAGGTGTCGGGAGTTCTTCTTGAGCTCGGCCGGCCCCCGTTCACCCCGAGCGTAGCCTCCCGAGGAACGAGGGAGGCGGGAGCTGAGGGGCCCTTCGGCTCCGCTCCCGGTGAGCGGAATCGGAGGGAGTCGAAGAAGGATTCGACGGTTCTTCAGCGCCCGGCGTTCGCCTTGTAGAAGTTGATGAGGCCGTTGGTCGAGGCGTCGTGGGCGGTGACCGGCGCGCTGCCCTCGAGCTCGGGGAGGATCTTGTTGGCGAGCTGCTTGCCGAGCTCGACGCCCCACTGGTCGAAGCTGAAGACGTTCCAGACGATGCCCTGGGTGAAGATCTTGTGCTCGTACATGGCGATCAGCGCGCCGAGCGTATGCGGGGTGATGCGCTGGACGAGGAGCGAGTTGGTCGGGCGGTTGCCGGGGAAGGTCTTGTGCGGCACGAGCATCTCGACCTTCTCGGCGGGCATGCCCGCGGCCTCGAGCTCCTGGCGCGCCTCTTCCGCGGTCTTGCCGCGCATCAGCGCCTCGGGCTGGGCGAAGAAGTTGGCGAGCAGCTTGCGGTGGTGGTCGCCGACCGGGTTGTGGGTCTCGACCGGGGCGATGAAGTCGCAGGGCACCAGGCGCGTTCCCTGGTGGATGAGCTGATAGAAGGCGTGCTGGCCGTTGGTGCCCGGCTCGCCCCAGATGATCGGGCCGGTGGTGTAGTCGGTGATGGGCCGGCCCTCGCGATCGACGCCCTTGCCGTTGCTCTCCATGTCGCCCTGCTGGAAGTAGGCGGGGAAGCGGTGCAGGTACTGATCGTAGGGGAGGATGGCGTGCGTCTCGGCGCCGAAGAAGTTGGCGTACCAGACCCCGAGCATCGCCAGCAGCACCGGGAGGTTCTTCTCGAACGGCTGGGTGCGGAAGTGCTCGTCCATCGCGTGCGCGCCGGCGAGCAGCTCCTCGAAGCGGTCCATGCCGACGAAGCAGGCGATGGGCAGGCCGATGGCGCTCCACAGCGAGTAGCGGCCGCCGACCCAGTCCCAGAAGCCGAACATGTTGGCGGTGTCGATGCCGAACTTGGAGACCTCGGCCCCGTTGGTGGAGACGGCCACGAAGTGCTTGGGCACGGCCGCGTCGCCGAGCCGCTCGACGAGCCAGGCGCGGGCCGAGCGGGCGTTGGTGATCGTCTCCTGGGTGGTGAAGGTCTTCGAGGCGACGATGAAGAGCGTGGTGGCCGGGTCGAGCTGCTTGAGCGTCTCGGCGAGGTGGGTGCCGTCGACGTTGGAGACGAAGTGCACCTTGAGGCCCGGCTTGCCGTAGGGCTTGAGCGCCTCGCAGACCATCAGCGGCCCGAGGTCCGAGCCGCCGATGCCGATGTTCACGAGGTCGGTGATGGGCTTGCCGGTCTGGCCCTTCCACTCGCCGCTGCGCAGCCGCTCGGTAAAGCCGCGCATCTTGGCGAGGACCGCGTTGACCTCGGGCATCACGTCCTTGCCGTCGACGAGGATGGGCCGGTTGGAGCGGTTGCGCAGGGCGACGTGGAGCACCGCGCGGTTCTCGGTGCGGTTGAGCTTCTCGCCGCCGAACATCTGGTCGATGGCCTTGCGCAGCCCCACCCCCTCGGCGAGCGCCACGAGCCGCTTCATCGTCTCGTCGGTGACGCGGTTCTTCGAGAGGTCGACCAGCCAGTCCTCGAAGCGCAGCGAAAGTTTCTCGAAGCGCGCCGGGTCCTTCGCGAAGAGCTCGCGCATGGGGAGGTCGCGGACTTGCTTGTGGTGTTCGGCGAGGGCCTGCCAGGCGGGCGATTGGGTCAGTGCGGACATGCTTCCCTCCTCTGGAATGCGCCGGAAAGGTGGCGCGCAGAAGCTGCCGTACGATCGGCGAGGAGAGGCCCGAAGGCCAATGGAAATCGAGTCGGTCGCCGTGTGGCGACGAGGAGCCCGCCCCGCCCCCGTTTGCCCCGAGCGCAGGCCAGGCTCGCGAGGCCGGCGGTCGAGGGCCCTTCGGCTCCGCTCTGGGCGGGCGGAACCGGACGGGGTCGAAGAGAAATTTCGCCGGCGCTACCGGGCCTCGCTCGCAACCGAACCGCACCCTCCTACCAATGAGACGCACTCGTGGGCGGGGACATCCGAGCCGGACAACGCTCGAGGGCAAGCGGCGAACATGCCCATCGCAATCGCGCCTCTGGGAGCTCGAGGCGGGAGTCTCCCTCGGTGCAGGAGGCCATGTGGGCCGCCGAAGGCCGGCCCAGTCCGCCCCGCCGTCCGGAAAGACAGAGCGCGACGATGCCGTCGTTCTCTACTCGGCTGCGCGAGCCATCGTTTTTCTGGGTAGGCGGCGAGTTGGCAGATGGCAGCGCCGCACAAGAGATCCTCACCTACCGACTGCTCTCTCAGCAGTGGCAGAAGGCCTTGCCCATGGAGCTTCTCGGGACTCAATCGGCTTCGGAAAGCGTCGCGCCTTGCGCAGGCGGATGCCGCGTTGGCCGATGTCGTCGCCCTGGCCCCACCGGAGGCAGTTCCCGCTGCCGCACAGCCTCCTCCTCCCGCTCGGCCTGAGAAATTCGAGCTTGGTGAAGTAACTGCGTGCCAGTGCTCGCACCGCGAAAGCGGCGGAAGCGGAGCCGAACGGCCCAGCTTTCAACTGCGCCTCCTCCCGCCTGACCCAATCGATCGGCTGCTCGCCCGGTAGTGGCGGCGGGGTCGTGCTCTCGGCTCCGGCCGAACGAGCACATCGGTCCAGGGACCGCGAGTCGCTCGCCGACGCCCTCCCGGCACTCCGGTTCGCAGGCGTCGTGCTCGAGCATACCCGGGTCGCGCTACCCCTTCGACTCTCCGCGCCTCGGTCCCGATGCTCCGATACTTTGCTCTTGTCTCATGGGCTTACTGCCCTTGCCTCCGCGCATGCATCTGCACCTTCCGAGCGCTGACACCATCGTTCCGTGCGCCCTCCGGCGGCTCGTGTAATCGCGCGGACCGTCCTCGCCTCAGCTCTCGCGTTTACTGGATGAGCACGCGGCCGCCTGTCGCCCGCCCGATTCCTTCGACAAGCGACGCCGGCTCGCACGGCCCCGCCTCCGACGATTGCGAGACCGACTCAGGACGGCCTACCATGGCAACCGAACGACTTTGGCGCGCCACTGCGCCGGTTTCAGGAGGGGAAAGCCGATGCCCGCGACCCGCCGCAAGCGAGCGCCGAAGAAGCCGCTGCCCAAGCGCCACCGGCTGCCGGACATCCCGGTCACGGTCGCGGTCCACGAGGCGCGGCTGCTCGCCGATTCGACCCGCCGGTACCGGGAGCGCTTCGCGCGCCTGCCCGACTTCGACCTTGGCCTGCTCGACGGGCTGCCCCAGCTCGCGGCGGCGCTCGACGAGCGCGAGCGCGCCTGGGTGCTCAGCCGCAACGACCTTGCCCGGGCGCCGCGAGCGCCTCTCCGGACGCAGGCCGCACGCCTGCGGTCAGAGATGGTGCGCTCGGCGCGCTACCTGCTTCGGGCCCAACCCGAGGCGCTCGCTGGCATCGGTCGCAAGCGCAATCTGGCGAGCCTGGCGCAGGATCTGAACGGGCTCGCCCGCATCGTGAAGAAGCACGCGGCGAAGTTCGCCGGCGACCCGGTGCTGCCGGCCGACGTCGTGGAGGTCGCACGCAAGCTGGCGGGCGAGCTGTGCAAGGTGCCGGGCTCGCATCCGGCCCGCATCGCGAGCGAGGCGCGCAACGAGGCCTATTGGGCGCTGGCGCACGCGGTCGCCGAGGTGCGGGCCGCCGCGCGCTACCTGTTTCGCAATCAGCCAGCGGTCCTCGCCGAGATGACCAGCGGATACCAGGGCGACAAGCAGAAGCGCAGGCGAGCCCGCCGGCGCAGCGCGGCGCCGGCAGCGGAGAAGGAGCCGGGGGCAAAGGGCTGAGGGACCCAGAGCTCGTGCAGGTGGCGCCGGGCGATTTGGGATCCGTCGGGGAGCGATGCTCGGAGATCGCGCGCTCCCTCCGACGTTTGCTGAGGTTTCGGGCCGCGTCTGAGCGCGCGATCCCCAAATCGAGGGCGAAGTCTGAGCGATTGATCGATTCGACGACCCCAGAGTTTCCGCAAGCTTAGGCGTGGCGCCCTTCACGACTTGCACGAAGTCTGGGGCCCCGGCTCTCAGCGCCCTGCACACTGCCGCCAAGACAACCACGCCCGCCCCCGGCAATATGGCGCCCGACCATGGGACGCTTCGACGATCGCGCCACCCGCCCGGCCCGCGGGCCGCGCGACATGCTGCGCTGGACCTTCGACCGACTCCTCGGACGCGTGCCCAAAGACTCGGAGCCCGGCTTCAAGCCGCCGGTGCGCGCGAACGACGGCAGCGCCCCGCGCGAACCCGGCGCCTCGCTCACCTGGATCGGCCACGCCACCTTCGTCCTCAGGCTCGGCGGCAAGACCGTGGTGGTCGATCCGGTCTGGTCGCAGCGGCTCTCCGGCGTCCTCCCGCGCACCGTGCCGCCCGGCGTGCGGCTCGAGGACCTGCCGCCCATCGACTTGGTGCTGCTGACCCACAACCACCGCGACCACTTCGACGCGCCGACGATTCGCCGCATCGGCTCAGGGCCGCTCTACCTCGCCCCGCTCGGCAACGCCGGCATGCTGCGCGACGCGGGCGCCGAAAAGGTCGTCGAGCTCGACTGGTGGAGCTCGCACCGCGAGGGCGAGCTGGAGCTGACGCAGGTGCCCGCACGCCACTGGTCGATGCTGCTGCCCTGGAATCGCAACGACATGCTCTGGGGCGGCTTCGTGGTGAAGGGCCCGGAGGGCACGGTCTACTTCGCCGGCGACACCGCGCGCTCCGACGTCTTCGCGGAGATAGGCGAGCGGCTCAGCCCCATCGACCTGGCGGTGCTGCCGATAGGCGCCTACGCGCCGCGCTGGTTCATGGAGCCGCAGCACGTGACGCCGGAGGAGGCGGGCGAGGCCTTCGAGGCGCTCGGTGCCCGGATCCTCGTCGCCGCGCACTGGGGCACCTTCAAGCTGAGCGACGAACCGATGAGCGAGCCGCCCCGGCGCCTGCGCGAGTGGTGGGAGCGCACGGGCAAGGAGCCTGAGAGGCTCTGGATGCTCGACATCGGCGAAACGCGCGCGCTGCGCGACGAGGCGAGGCGATGAGGCCAGGGAAGAAGAAGCCGTCCTGCTCGGCCTACGACCGCGCGCTGCGCCTCTTGTCGATCCGCGACCACGCGGAGAAGGAATTGCGCCGCAAGCTGCGGCGCGCGGAGCACGAGCCGCAGGAGATCGACGGGGCCATCGAGCGGGTCAGGCGGCTCGGATACCTGAACGACGCCCGCTTCGCGCGCCTGCGCGCCGCGTCGCTGGTGACCGAGGGGCGCTTCGGGCCGCGCGGGGTCGCCGCCAAGCTGCAGCAGGCGGGCGTCGGCGAGGCGCTCGTGCGCGAGGCGGTCGCCCAGGCGATGGATGGGAAGGACGAGCTCGAGCTCGCGGCCGAGCTCCTGAAGAAGAAGCACCCGGACGCCTTTGGCTCGAAGGACCCGAAGGTGCGGGCCCGCGCCGCGCGCTATCTGGTCGGGCACGGGTTCTCGAGCGGTGTCGTGGCGCGGGTGCTGCGGTTGGAGGAGTAGGCGAAGAGCCGTGGCCGCAGGGACCGCGGCGCTCCCCACCTCCCCTCGCCACCCCGTCCCCGCCCCCGGCTTCCCGCCGCGCGCAGGGCCGCTGAGACGGCGAGGCTCCCTTCCTCTCCTTCGCGCGACAACTCTTGAACGCCGCTACTGCTCCCCCGACTCGCTCGCCGGCACGAACCCGCGCTTCCTCATCAGCGCGTCGATCCCCGCCTCCCGGCCGCGGAAGGCGCGATAGCCCTCGAGCGGATCGACCGTGTTGCCGACGGTGAGGACCTTCTCGAGCAGCCGCTTGGCGACCTCGCGGTCGTAGGGTCCCTGCGCCTCGGTGAAGGCCTCGAAGGCATCGGCGACCAGGGTGTCGGACCACAGGTAGCTGTAGTAGCCGGCCGCATAGCCGTCACCGGCGAAGACGTGCGCGAACTGCGGGGTTCGATGCCGCATCACGATCTCCCGCGGCATCCCCAGCGCGGCCAGGGTCTCGCGCTCGAAGGCGCCGGGATCGATCGGCTTGTTGCCCTCGAGGTGCAGCTTCATGTCGATCAAGGCGCTGGCGAGGAACTCGACGGTGCTGAAGCCCTGGTTGAAGGTCGCGGCCTTCTCGATTTTCGCGGCGAGCTGCGCCGGCATCGGCTCGCCGGTCTCGTGGTGCAGCGCGAAGCGCCCGAGCACCTCGGGCGTCGACAGCCAGTGCTCGAGAAGCTGCGAGGGGAACTCGACGTAGTCGCGCGCCACCGCCGTCCCGGAGAGCGACGGGTAGCTCACGTTGGACGCGAGCCCGTGTAGCGCGTGCCCGAACTCGTGGAAGAGCGTAGTCGCGTCGTCCCAGCTAATCAGGATCGGCTCGCCGGGCTTGCCCTTCACGAAGTTGCAGTTGTTGGAGACGATGGCCGGCACCTCGCCGTCGAAGCGCTCCTCGCGCCGATAGGCGTCCATCCACGCGCCCGAGCGCTTGTGCGGCCGTGCGAAGGGGTCGAAGTAGAAGAGGCCGACATGCTTGCCGCTCGCGTCCTTCACCTGGAAGACGCGGACGTCGGGGTGGAAGACGGGCACGTCGGTGACGGGCGTGAAGGAGAAGCCGAAGAGCTCGCCGGCGACCCAGAACATGCCCTCGCGCAGCTTCTCGAGCTGCAGGTAGGGCTTCACCTCGTTCTGATCGAGGTCGTACTTCGCCTTGCGCACCTTCTCGGCGTAGTAGCGGTAGTCCCACGGCTCGATGGTGAGCTTGGCGCCCTCCTTGTCGGCGATCGCCTGCATGTCGGCGACCTCCTCGCCCACCCGCGCGACGGCCGGCTTCCAGACCGCCTCGAGGAGCTGCATCGCGCGCTCGGGCGTCTTCGCCATCGTGTTCTCGAGCCGCCAGTGCGCGTGCGTCTCGTAACCGAGCAGCGCGGCGCGCTCGGCGCGCAGGGCGAGCGTCTCGGCGATGAGCTTTTTGTTGTCGCGCTCATCGCCGTTGTCGCCGCGGCTCACGTAGTTGCGCCAGACCTTCTCGCGCAGCTCGCGCCGGTCGGCGTAGGTGAGGAAGGGCTCCATCGAAGAGCGGGTGTTCGTGACTATCCACTTGCCCTTCATCCCGCGCGCCTCGGCCTCGCTCGCCATGGCGTCGCGCACCGACGCGGGCAGCCCCGCGAGGTCCGACTCGCTCTCGATGACGACGGTGTAGCTCTCCTCGTCGGCGAGCAGGTTCTGGCCGAACTCGGTGTAGAGCGAGGCGAGCCGCTGGTTGATCTCGCCGAGCCGCTTCTTGGCCGGCTCGTCGAGCTTGGCGCCGGCGCGCACGAAGTTGGTGTAGTAGAGCCAGGCCAGCCGCTGCTGCTCGGGGGTGAGCTTCGCCTTCTCGGGCGACTGGTAGACGGCCTCGATGCGGCCGAAGAGAGCGGCGTTCTGGGTGATCTCGTCGTCGAAGGCTGCGAGCCGAGGCGCCATGGTGCGCTCGACCGCCTGGTACTCGGGGGTCGCCAGGCTGGTACCCCAGACGTTGTAGGCGGCGAGCACGTTGCTCAGGGCGCGGCCCGAGCGCTCGAGCGCGGCGATGGTGTTCTCGAAGGTGGGGGCCGCCTGGTCGGCGGCGATGGCGGCGATCTCGCGCCGGTTTTCATCCATCGCGGCCGCGAGCGCCGGCTCGAAGTGCTCGACCTGGACCTTGTCGAAGGGCGGGACGCCGCCGTACTGGCCCGTCCACGGCGCAAGGAGCGGGTTGGAGGCCGTGGGCGCTGTCGTCTGCTCGGCTGGATTCACGTTGCGGCCCTCCTGATGCGTGGTGGCGCATGCGCCAGAAAGAAGGAGGAGCGCGGCACAGCCGCCAGCGAGGAGCTTGCGCATGGAGAGGTCCTTCCTCGGTTGGTGTGGGAAACGGGAGCGAGGGTAGCAGAACCGATCGAGCCGGCGACTGATTCGCGACCGCGCGGGCACGAGGCGCGCGCCGGGGGAACGGCGAGGCCGGCACGAAGACCGGCGATCCGGGCGGCCGCCGGCACGAAGGCTGGCGCTCCGAGTCCTGTGCAGCGAGCAACAGCTCGCGCGCTATACTCCGGGCTCCCCAACGGCCGCTTTCTGGAGGCACGCGTGAAGAACCGGCACCTGGCGCTCGCACTCGCCTGCGTCGTCTGCGCTCTGGCCTGGCCCTCGTCGGCCGAGGCAGTCGAACAGCTCGAATGGCGCTCGAACAGTCACCTACGACTCGGCGGCGGCTGGTACGCCAGTCCGTGGGAAGGCATGGGCATCGACGGCTATCAGCTCGGCCTCGCTTATCACTACGCGGCCGGCGCGAACGTGCTCATCGGCCCGGCCTTCAACTACACGGGCCTGAAGGCCGAGCGCCCGCTGCAGGACCTGCCCTCCTACGCGAGCTCCGAGCCGATGCTGAAGCTGCGGGTCCATCAGGTGCGCCTGGGCCTGAAGGGCATCTTCAGCCCGATGCCGCGCATCCCCGAGCCCAAGCGCGGCCGCACGGCACGCGGCAAAGCCCAGTCGCCGCCGCCGGTCTGGTTCTACGGCGCCATCGACACCGGCCTGGCGGTCCACTACGCCACCGAGCGCGACCAGGAGGGCATCTCGTTCTCCGAGACCTCGGGCGACTGGTACATCAAGCCCGGCGTCGGCGTGCTCATCGCCCCGCGCTCGCCCGTAACGGTCTTCCTCGAGCTCGGCTACACGCTCGTGCCGACCTACGAGCTGCGCGACAAGCAGTTCAACTTCTACGGGGCACCCCAGGCCGTCGACGCCAAGCTCAACACCGACGGCATCGTGCTCGAGGCCGGCCTGGCCTACCAGTTCTGAAAGGAGGCGCTCATGAACCGCCGGACAATTCTCCCTCTCGCGCTCCTTCTCATCGCTGGCTGTGGCGGCGAGACCTCCAGCTCAGTCTTCAAGGACGCCAAGCAGGTCATCATCGCCAGCCCGCAGCAGTGCAAGCGGTTCCTGCTCACCCTCGGTGAGAGCGATGACGTCTTCACCTTCGGCTCCGAGCAGGGAGCCCTGGGGCTGACCGAGCAGCGCATCTTCGCCGCGGTGTTCGAGGAGTTCCCGCCGCAGGTACAAGACGGAAAGATCATCAACTCGCAAGACGCGGTGTGGGTCTGGCACTCGGGGATGCGCTCGAACGCAAGCCCGGCGGCCGGCAAGGTGCGCTTTACCGACGGCACTGGAGTGAACGCCGACGGCACGCCCGCCGCGCTCGAGGCCTGCCGGATGACGGGCAACTGCTCGTCGATCACCTCGAAGCTCGATCGCGCCACCGGCAAGACCTACTTCTTCGCGGTCTGGGCCTGGAACGAGGAGCGAGAGATCTCGTATTTCTCCGACACGGTGATGCCCTTCTGCTTCACGCTCGACGAGGCCGAGCGCGGGCAAGACTGCCCGGCGGCTTGCAGCAACGCGTGGTGAGCTGCCGAGGCTAGTCCGGCGCGTCGCACCACGGATCGAGGCGGCAGGGGCGCATGGCAATGCGCCCGGCCCCGCAGGCCCCGGCGCGTGGCGAGGCCCTCCGGTCTTGGCGGAACTCCGCCGCTAAACGCGTGAGGCCGACACGAAAGCCGGCTCCCCGCTCCTGATCGTGTGAGGCGGCTGGGCCCTACAGCAGCCGCACCCGCGTCTCCTTGAGGTGTTTCTCCTCGAGGAGCTGGGCGATCTTCTTCACGATGTTGCGCCGCAAATCGAGCTGGACCGGGATGTTCGGGTCCTGGTGCGCCTCGTTGATCCGCGTGCCCACGACGAACTCGATGATGTCGCTCTCGAGCATCAGCTCGAGCAGATCGCCGACGGCGTTGGGCGGCAGCTCGACGTCCGGCCCGCTGTGCTCGAGCAGCTCGGCGAGGTGCGCCATGGTGAGCGTGCCCTCGGTGATCAGGTCCACGCCCTCCATCCGCGAGGGCGGCGGGACGTCGGGGTCGAGGTCGCCGAGGTCGACGGTGACCTCGCGCCCGAGACCGCGCGAGATGATGCTCGCGGTGGTCCCTCCGCAGATGGCCTTGCGTCCCGGGTAGCTCAGCGCGATCTCGACCAACTCTCCGTCGCGCTCCTTCGAGAACGGCGGGCCGGTCATCACCAGCAGCCGCCTCGGCGAGCGGAAGTAGAGCACCGCGCAGGAGATGTCGTCCTTGGGGCGGAGGCGGTCGTTGCGCATCGCCTGATCGACGAGGGCCTGCGCGAGCCTGCCTGCGGAGAGGTCGGGCTTGGCCTTGACCTTCTCGAGCATCAGCGCGACCGCGCTCTCGTCGCCCCAACCGAGCGGCATCGACGCCTCGCCGATGCCGGACTGGGTGACGCCGTCGGAGACGAAGACGAGTCGGTCGCCGGGCTCGAGCGTGAGCTGGGCCGAGGTGAGCGGCCGGTCCTGCCACTGCTCGAGGACGAGCGTCTCGGTCGGGACCGGCACGTGCTTGCCGTCGCGCAGCAGCACGAAGGGCGGGTTGCCGTGCTCGATGACCCGCGCGGCCCCCTCGCCGTCGACGTCGGCGATGGTGAAGGTCGAGTAGCTGATCTTGCGCACGCTGCAGACCGGCAGCGTCTCCATGATGGTCGCCGCCGACTTGCGGATGTCCCGGAAGCTGGTGGCGTACTTGACCCCCATCGTCGCGGTGAGGGTCGCCAGGACGCTCGCCTTGACGCCGCTGCCCAGGCCGTCGGAGAGGACCGAGATGATCCGGTCCTCGGCCTTGAGCTTCTTGCTCAGGAAGACATCGCCCGGCGCGCGCTGGCCGTGCTTGGCGCGCTGGCGGAAGTCAACCTCGATATAGGCGTTTCCAGTCATGGGGGTCGGGGCTCTGTTCGCCGAGCCCGCCGGCGGAGAACGACTCGATGATCGAGTCGAGGATGCTCTCGGACTCGGCCGCGTTCTCGCCGAGCAGATAGGCGATCTGCTGCACGGTGGCGAGGTTCTTCTGAATCACCTCGCGCGCCTTGCTGATGATCTGCTGCTTCTGCACCGCCGGCCGCGTGATGTCCTGGAACAGGCCGCCGACGACGCGGTGCTTCTCGATGCTGAAGAGGGAGCCGTGCAGGATGGTGTCGCGGTACTTCAGGTCGCGGTCGAGCAGGTCCTCGCCGGACTTGAGGACCGCGTGGAAGAGGTTGGGAAAGGGCACCAGGCACTGGATGGATGCGCCGTCGAGCTCGGGCGGCTGCTCCTGCGCGTCACCCGGGCGCGCGAACATGCGCACGAAGCTCTCGTTGTGCTCGATGACCCGTAGCTTCTCGTCGACGATGACCACCGCCGAAGGCATCTTGCGCATCAGGGCGTTGGCCTTCTTGGTGGCGAGCTTGCGCATGTAGGTCACGCACATGGTGCGCTCGGCCTTGCCGTCGAGGAACGCCTTGGCGAACTCGCGGCAGGTGTCGTAGCCGCAGCCGCCGCAGTTGTGCTCGTCCTCCATCGAGAACTTGCCGACCCCGCGCAGCACCTCGCGCACCTCGGCCTCGGTGTGCCGCGCGGGCACGACCGGGGTGTTTTGCTGGGCCCAGGAGACGTCGAGACCGCGCACGGGCTGGCGCGGGATGAGCGCCTCCGGGTACGAAGCCTGGCGCAGGATGCGGTAGCGCTTGGTGGCGGTGCCCTGGTCACGCGAGGTCCTCGGGCCGCTCACGCAGCCTCCCTCGCAGGCGAGCAGCTCGACGAACAGCGGGCTTTCGGGCTTGAGCTGCTCGATGCCCTGCAGGCCGCGCTCGATGCTGCGCAGGCCCGAGAAGCACATGAACTGCGAGTCGCTGACCGAGCAGTGGGCGCGGATGCCGGCGTTCATACCGCCGTCGATCGGGTAGAGCGCGCCCTCCTCGGCCGCCTCGGGGACGAAGCGGTGGCGCTCGGGCTCGGGGTTGAGCCACTTCGGATCGATGCGCTCCTGCTGTAGCCAGCGGCGCAGGTCCTCGAAGGTGAGGACGACGTCGATCAGCTCGGGGTGGCTGTCGGCCTCGGACTTCTTGGAGATGCAGGGGCCGACGAAGACGACGCCGATCTGCTCGCCAAAGCGCTGGCGCAGCAGGCGCGCGTGCGCGAGGGCGGGAGAGAGCAGATCGGTCAGCAGCTTGGACTGGGCCGGGAGGTACTTCTGGATGAAGGCGACCGCGGTCGGGCAGGCCGAGGAGAGGTAGACGCGCGGCGAGCCCTGCTCGAGCAGCCGGGCGACGTGGGCCGAGACCTGCTGGGCGCCGAGCGCGGTCTCGGAGACGCCGGCGAAGCCGAGCCGTTCGAGCGCGGCGACCAGCCGCGCGGGCTCGATCCCCGGGAACTCGGAGAAGAAGGAGGGGGCGAGGGAGACGTAGACCCGCTCGCGCAGCTCGAGGAGCTGGCGGGCCCGCGGCAGGTCGTCACGCACCCGCTTGGCGCCGTTGGGGCAGGCCTCGACGCAGGCCCCGCACAGCACGCACAGCTCGGGGATGACCGAGGCGTAGTTGTTCTCGAACTTGATGGCCTTGACCGGGCAGCACCGGACGCACTTGTAGCAGTCCTGGCACTCGCGCCTCTCGGTGTGGATGGGGTTCAGGAGGTTCATGACCGGTCGGGGCCTGCCGACGCGAAGTGATGATCGAGCAGGGCCACGACCGAGACCGGCTTCACGTCGGAGTAGACGGTCCCGTCGACCACGATGTTCGGGCCCTGGTTACAGCGGCCCTCGCACAGCGCGCCCTTGATGTCCACCTTGCCCTTCAAGCCTCGCTTCTGCAGGTACTCGAGGATCAGCTCGAGGTTGCGGTTGTTGCCCCTGGCGAAGCAGGAGCTGCCCATGCAGACGGTGATGCGGGTCAAGGTCGGCTCTCCCTCACATCGGGCCGTCCGGGCCTCTTATCGAAAACGGTCGAGGCACAAGGCGGCATTCTCGGATTCAAACTCCCGGTCACCTTCAGCCTAGCTCCCGCCCGCGTCAGCGGGTGGGGGCGGAGTCGAAGGGCCTCTCGACTCAGGCCTCGCTGGCTCGGCCTACGCTCGAGGTGACCGGCGCGCTGGGACCAGCTCCCGGTCACCTTCAGCCTAGCTCCCGCCCGCGTCCGGGGGTCGGGGGCGGAGTCGAAGGACCTCTCGACTCAGGCCTCGCTGGCTCGGCCCGCGCTCGAGATGACCGGCGCGCCGGGGCCCTCTCCCGGTCACCTTCAGCCTAGCTCCCGCCCGCATCCAGGGGGCGGGGGCAAAGGGCCTCTCGACTCAGGCCTCGCTGGCTCGGCCTACGCTCGAGGTGACCGGCGCACCGGGACCCTCTCCCGGTCACCTTCAGCCTGGCTCCCGCCCGCATCCAGGGGGCGGGGGCAAAGGGCCTCTCGACTTTAGGCCTCGCTGGCTCGGCCTGGGCTCGAGGTGACCGGCGCGTGCCGGGACCCTCTCCCGGTCGCCTCGGGACCTGGCTCCCGCTCCGCATCTTGCGCCGTGCGGAGCGGGAGCCGTTCCCTGACACCCTTGCTATGCCGCCCCGCGCTCGGTGGGGTCGGTCAGGTCGACCGGCACGCTCGCGCCCTGGAACCCGCGCGCGCTCAGCTCGTCGCGGACCGCCTGGCGCGCCTCCTCGAGGGTGCAGTGCTCGATGCGCCGCTCGCCTATCTGGACGGACGGGCCCTTGTCGCACTGCTCGAAGCAGAACGAGCCCTTGATCTCGACCGCCTCGCCCAAGCCCTTCTTCTCCACCTCGGCGAGCAGGCTCTTGAGCAGCGTCTGCGAGCCCTTGAGGAAGCAGCTCGTCCCGACGCAGACCTTCACCGGCACCTTCTCGGCGGCCCTGCCGGTGCCGAACGACAGGTCGCTCTCGATGCGCCGGCGGCTCTGGTAGCGGGTGTGCAGCAGCTCGTGCGCCTTGTGGCCTCCCACCTCGCCCAGGGTCTCGCCGTAGCATTGCTCGACGAACGGGTTCTCCTGCGACCGGTGCAGCTCGAGGTTCTTGTCGGCCGCGTAGAGGCCGCCGGTGCGCTTGCGGCGCGCCTCGAGGCGGTCGCGGGCGACCGGCTGGCCGGCTCCGCCGATGCAGCCGCCAGGGCAGGCCATCACCTCGACCAGATCGTAGGAGACCTCGCCCGCCTTGATCCGCTCGGCGAGCTCCCCGGCGTTCTTCAGCCCGTGGACGATGGCGAAGCGCAGCGTCTGGCCGCCGACGGTCACCTCGGCCTCGCGCAGACCGCCCTCGCCGCGCACCTCGTGGAAGTCGACCGGGGCGTCCGGGCCGACCAGCTTCTCGCCCGCGTAGCGCAGCACCGCCTCGGTCACTCCGCCGGAGTTGCCGAAGATGACCCCCGCGCCGGTCTTGAAGCCCATCGGCATGTCGAACGACTCGGGGTCAAGCTCCTGGAAGCGCAGACCCGACTCGCCGATCATCCGCGCGAGCTCTTGGGTGGTGAGCACGTGGTCGACGTCGGCCACCCCCTCGTGCGCGAGCTCGGGGCGCTTGGCTTCGTACTTCTTGGCCGTGCACGGCATGATCGAGACGACGATAAGGTCCTTGCGCTCGACACCCAGCTTGGCCGGAAGCGTCTCCTTGACCAGCGCGCCGAGCATCTGCTGCGGCGAGCGGCAGCTACTCAGGTTGGGCAGCAGCTCGGGGTGGTACTGCTCGGCGAACTTGACCCAGGCCGGGCAGCACGAGGTGAACTGCGGCAGCCGCTCGCCCTTGCTCTTGCGCCCGATGAACTCGGTCGCCTCCTCGATGACCGTCAGGTCGGCGGTGAAGGAGGTGTCGTAGACGGCATCAAAGCCCATCGCCTTGAGGGCGGCGACCGCCTGGCCCGCGGAAAACGAGCCGGGCGCCATCCCGAAGCTCTCGCCGAGGGCGACGCGCACCGCGGGGGCGATCTGGGCGATGACCTTCTTCTTCGGGTCGTGGAGCGCCGCCCAGACCTCGTCCACCTCGCTCTTGGGCGTCAGGGCGCCGGTCGGGCAGACCGCGGCGCACTGACCGCAGTTGACGCACTCGACCATGCCCAGGTTCTTGCCGAACGAGGGCAGCACCGCGGCGTGCGAGCCGCGGAAGGCGAAGTCGATGGCGCCGATGCCCTGGATCTCCGAGCAGACGCGGGTGCAGTCGCCGCACAGCACGCAGCGGTTCGGGTCGCGCACCAGCGACAGCGACGAGAGGTCGACCGGCTGGGGCTTGTGGACCGGCTTGAAGCGCACCTCGGTGACACCGAGCTTGCGCGAGAGCGCCTGGAGCTGGCAGCTCGTGCTCTTCGGGCAGGTGGTGCACTGCTGGTCGTGGTTGGCGAGCAACAGCTCGACCGAGATCTTGCGGATGTCGCGGATCTCCTGGGTCTGGGTGCGCACGACCAGGCCGGGCTCGGCCGGGGTCGAGCAGGCGCCCTGGATTCCGCGCCCCTCGACCTCGACGATGCACAGCCGGCAGGCGCCATAGACGCTCAGGTCCGAGTGGTAGCAGAAGGTCGGCAGGTCGATGCCGGCCTTGCGGATGACCTCGAGCAGGTTGCGCTCGCCGTTGATGGGGACGCGCCGCCCGTCGATGGTCAGGAACTTGGTGTCGCTCATGGTTGGCTCCTGGAGGGCGGAGCTGTTGGGCTCCGCCATAGCGACGGCCGAGCTTCGAGCCCGGCCGTCCTCCGTTTCGGCGCGCGTGCGGTCAGGCCGGCGCGCGCCGTTCACGCCTCAGATCCCTTGCACCGCGCCGAGCTTGCAGGCCGTCGCGCAAGCTCCGCACTTGATGCACAGCGCCTCGTCGATGACGTGCGCCACCTTCCTCTCGCCCTTGATCGCGCCGACCGGACACGCCTTGAGGCAGAGCCCGCAGCCTCGGCACTTCTCGGGATCGATCGACGGCTTCGCGAGCGCCTTGCACTGGCCGGTCGGGCAGCGCTTGTCAAAGACGTGGGCCTCGTACTCGCCGCGGAAGTGGCGCAGCGTCGAGAGCACGGGGTTGGGCGCCGTCTTGCCCAAGCCGCACAGCGAGCCCTTGGCCACCGCGTGGCCGAGCTTCTCGAGCAGCACCAGTGTGTTGGCGTCGGCGCGCCCCTCGATGACGTCGTCGAGCAGCGCGAGCATCTGGCGGGTGCCCTCGCGGCACAGCACGCACTTGCCGCACGATTCGCGCTGGGTGAAGTCCATGAAGAACCGGGCGATGCTCACCATGCAGGTCTTCTGGTTCATCACCACCAGGCCGCCCGAGCCGACCATCGCCCCGGCGCTGCGCAGCGAGTCGAAGTCGAGCGGCAGGTCGAGGTGCTCGGTGGTCAGGCACCCGCCCGAGGGCCCGCCTATCTGCACGGCCTTGAAGGCCTTCGGGTCGGGCTTGCCCTGCTCGTTGGTGACCCCGCCGCCGATGTTGAGCACCACCTCGCGCAGCGTGGTGCCGAAGGGCACCTCGATGAGGCCGGTGTTCACCACGTGGCCGGTCAGGGCGAAGGTCTTGGTGCCCGGCGACTTCTCGGAGCCGAGCTTGCGGAAGCTGGCCGCCCCCTCCTTGATGATCCGCACCGCGTGCACCAGGGTCTCGACGTTGTTGATGATCGTCGGCTTGCCCCACAGGCCGCGCTGGGCCGGAAACGGGGGCTTGGGGCTCGGCATGCCACGCCCGCCCTGGATGGAGTTGATCATCGCGGTCTCTTCGCCGCAGACGAAGGCGCCGGCGCCCTCCATCACCTCGCAGGTGAGCGGGCGGCCGGTGCCGAAGGCGTCCGGGCCGAGCAGGCCCATCTTCTCGGCGTCCTCGACCGCCTTGCGCATGCGCTGGACGGCCAGCGGGTACTCGGTGCGCACGTAGACGAGGGTCGCGTCGGCGCCGATGGCGCGGGCGGCGACCATCAGCCCCTCGATGACCGAGTGAGGGTTGCCCTCCATGACCGAGCGGTTCATGAAGGCGCCCGGGTCGCCCTCGTCGGCGTTGCAGATGACGTACTTCTTGTCGCCCGGCTGCTTGCGGGCGAGATCCCACTTGCGCCCGGTCGGGAACCCGCCGCCGCCGCGGCCGCGTAGGCCGGAGGCGAGCAGCTCCTCGCAGAGCTGCTCCGGGGTCATCTCGAGCCAGGCCTTGCGGGCGGCCTTGTAGCCGTCGTGGCGCAAATACTCGTGGATGTCCTCAGGGTCGATGAAGCCGCACTCCTTGAGCACGAAGCGCTGCTGGCGCGTGTAGAAGGGGATCTCCTTCTGGCCGCTGAAGTGCGCCTTGGTCGTCGGGTCGGTGCACAGCAGGCGCTCGACCACCGTGCCCTCGACGATGGCCTTGACGATCTCGGGCACGTCGTCGGGCTTGACGTGCGTGTAGAGCGTGTCCTCGGGCATCACCGTGACGAGCGGGCCCTTCTGGCAGAAGCCTTGGCAGCCGCTCTTGGTCAGGGTGAGGCCGTCGGGCGCCTGGCCCTCGGGCTTCATCTGCAGGTGCAGGGTGATGCCGGCCTTGGCGCTCTGCTCCTCGAAGGCCTTCATCACCTTCCAGGCGCCGTTGGCGACGCAGCCGGTGCCGGCGCAGATGATGACGCGGCGGGCGGTGACCGGGGCCGGAGCTGCCTTGCTGGTCTGGTTGCGAGTCGATTCGGGGTTCACCGCGATGCCTCCTGCGCGAGGATGTCCTCGACGATCTTCTTTGCCGACTGCGGCGCGACCTGGCCGTGGATCTCTTCGTTGACGACCAGGACCGGGGCGAGGCCGCAGGCGCCCAGGCAAGCGACCGTCTCCACGGTGAAGAACATGTCCTGAGTGGTGGTCTTGCCCGGCTCGAGGCCGAGCCTGTCGCGCACGGCGTCGAGGATGGGCAGCGAGCCTTTCACGTGGCAGGCCGTGCCGTCGCACAGGCGCACCACGAACTTGCCCTTGGGCTCGAGCGCAAAGTGCGAGTAGAAGGTCGCCACGCCAAAGACCTTGGAGGGCGGCACCTGCAGCGAGGTGGCGACGTAGGTGAGCACCTCCTCGGGCAGGTAGCGGTACTCCTCCTGCACTGCCTGGAGGATGGGGATGAGCCGGCTCGGTTTGCGTTCGTGTTGCTCGAGGATCTCGCAGACCCTGGCGAATTTTCGCGCGGGGCTCGAGACGTGGTCATTCGTGTGCATGGCGCACTCCCTTGGACGGCTCCTCTCGGAGCCGGACAGCGAGCTTCTGGGTGAGGATGGCGAGCCCGGAGTAGAGGTCCTCGGTTTGGACGATGACCTCCTCGGGGACACGCAGGGTAACGGGCGCGAAGTTCCAGATGGCGAGGATGCCCGCCTCGACCATCAGGTCGGCGACCGCCTGGGCGTGGTCGGCGGGCACGGCGATGATGCCGACCTTGACGCCCATGCGCCGGGTCAGGTTCGCGAGCTTCTTGAGCGGCAGGACGGTCTTGCCGTGGATTTCCGAGCCGACCTTCTCGGGCGCCTCGTCGAAGGCGGCGACGATGTCGAGCCCACTCTGCTTGAAGCGCGGGTAACCGAGCAGCGCGGCGCCGAGGTTGCCGGCGCCGACGAGGAACGCCTCGTTGACGCGGTTCCAGCCGAGGATGCTCTCTATCGCCTCGATGAGCTTGGGCACCGAATGGCCGACCTTGGGACGGCCGACCAGGCCGGTGCACTCGAGGTCTTTGCGGACTTGAACGGGGTCGAGCATCAGGCGCTTGCCGAGGTGGGTGCTCGAGACGACGTCACGGCCCTCCTCCTGCAACCGGAAGAGCTGGCTGAGGTAGGCAGGGAAGCGACGCAGCGTCGGCGCGGGGATGCCTCTCGGCTCGTCGTTCCGGGGACTCATGGGGCCTCCGTTTCCAGTCAAGCAGTATCGATAACTGTTTATCGATAAGCGAGTAGCGATGTAACGCTTCGCGAGAGGCGTGTCAATCCCGGTATTCGTGCCCGCGTGACTTCTCCCCGCGAAATGAGGGGCGCTGGAGCGCGAGCGGAAACCTGCGTTTGGCGAGCGATCCCCGGCCGATCGAGGTCGCGGCCGACTTGTCGCCAGGCGCCAGCGCCGGGATTCGCCGCGCGAGGCGGCGAGCGGCGACCCTGCCCTGCAGACTCGGAGGGTGCCTAGCGGCTGCTTCCCGTGCGAGGGGGCGAAACGCCCCCTGCCAGGCGAACGGGCATTGCCGTCCGTTTGCGCGCAAAGTCGAACACTTTGCGCTAGCCTCCCGTGCCTCGCAGGACCGCGAGGAGAGGCTTCATGTCTTCACCCGAGCTCGAAACCCCCCGAACCCCGGCCAGCCCAGCGCCTGCCGATCCATTGGCCGACGCTCCGCTGCCCCAGCTCGTGACGCGCGGGGCGCTCGGCGGCGTGCTGATGGGGCTGGCCAACCTGGTACCCGGGATCAGCGGCGGGACGATGCTGCTCGCCTCCGGGGTCTACCAGCACTTCGTGAACGCGGTCGCCGAGCTGTCGACGCTCAAGTTCCGTCTGCGCTCGCTGGCGCTCCTCGGGACGGTGGTCGCGGCCGCGGGCCTGTCTATCCTGCTCTTCGCCGGGCCAGTGAAGGGCCTGGTCGTAGACCACCGCTGGGCCGCCTACAGCCTGTTCATCGGGCTCACGCTCGGCGGGGTCCCGGTCATCTGGAAGATGGTGGGCAAGGCCGATCGTTCGATTTGGATCGGCGCGGCCGTTGGCCTCTTGGTGATGGTGGCCATCGCCGTCTTGCAGACGCGCGGGGCGAGCGGCGGCGCCGGGGGCGGAGGCTTTCTCACCCTCTTCATCGCCGGGGTCATCGGGGCGAGCGCGATGATCCTCCCGGGCATCAGCGGCGGCTACATGCTGCTCGTGCTCGGCCAGTACGTGGCGATCCTCGGCGGCATCGACGCCTTCAAGAACGCGCTCAAGGCCCGCGACCTCGCGGCGGCTGTCGACCCGATGCTCGGCATCATCCTGCCGGTGGGCTTGGGGGTGGTGATCGGGGTGGTCGCGGTCAGCAACCTGCTCAAGATGCTCTTCGCGCGCTACGAGAAGCCGACCCTCGGCGTGCTGCTCGGCTTGCTGGTGGGCGCGGTCGTCGGGCTCTGGCCCTTCCAGCGGGGCGTGCCCCCGCAGGTCGGCGACGTCATCAAGGGCCGCGCCATGACCCCCGAGCTGATCGCGGCGCTCAAGCCCGAGGACTGGCCCACCGTCTTCTTCGGCCCCTCGGGCCTGCAGGTGCTCGCCGCTCTCGGGCTCATCGCCGCCGGCTTCGCGGCCACCGCTCTGGTCGCCAGGCTGGGCAAGAAGCAATAGACGGCCCCTCTGGCCGTGCGCCCGAACGCGATCCGGGCATCGCGGCCAGGCGCTCGTCGGGGCGCGTCGCAAACGCGCCCCGCCCCGGGGCTACGACCGAGGATCGACTTCAAGGTGAAGGCAGCCCTGCGCAACCTGCGATGGCGCGAGCGCGGCCCCGAGCTGGCGGCGATGGCCGCCTGTCTGCTCGCGGCGATCGCCCTCACCTGGCCGATGTCGGCGCACCTGCTCACCCGGCTCGGCGGAGACCCGGGCGACCCGTTTCAGACGCTCTGGTCCTGGCGCTGGATGCACGACGCGCTCACCTCCCTGCGCAACCCCTTCTTCACCGACCGCGTCTTCTTCCCCCACGGCGCCTCGCTCGTCTTCCAGACCTTCGACGTGCCGACGGCGATCCTCACCGTGCCGCTCTGGTGGTTCTTGCCGCCGGTGGGCGTCTACAACGCGGGGGTCCTCTTCGCGTTCTGGCTCACCGCCTACGGCATGTATCGGCTCGCGCGCGAGCTGACCGGCGACCGGCTCGTCTCGGTCTGCGCGGGCGTGCTCTTCACCGCGGTCCCCTACCACCTCGCCCACGTCCAGGGCCACCAGCACCTCGTGTCGATGGGCTGGTTGCCGCTCTACCTCGTCCACCTCCACCGCATGCTCGACGGCCGGGCCCGCCGGCGCGACCCGCTGCTCGGCGGCCTGTTCCTCGGCCTCGCGGCGCTCGCGAGCTGGTACCACCTGCTCTACGGCATGGTGCTCACCCCGTTTCTCTTCGCCGACGCCGCCCTCCGCCGGCGCGAGGTGCTCTTCTCCAAGCGCTTCCTCGCCCAGGCCTTCGCGCTCGCCGGCGCCTTCCTCGTCGTCGCCGGCCCCCTGCTCTTCACGATCCTCCATCAGCGCAGCGTCGAGCCCATCGCCGGGGCGCACGACGCGGTGCGCTTCTCAGGCGACCTCGAGGCCTTCTTCTTTCCCAACCCCGCCCAGGGCTGGGGCCACTGGTGGGGCGGACACGCGTTTCGCTGGACCGGCAACGCGGCCGAGACCGCGCTCTACGCCGGCTACGCGCTGCTGCTCGCCGCGCTCGCCGGCGCGCTTTTCGCCGGCGGCCTGGCGCGCGCCTATCTGGCGATGGCCCTCGGGGGCGCGCTCCTCGCCCTCGGCCCCTACCTGCACGTCGGCGGCAAGGTGCTGCGCGAGGTGAAGCTGCCGTACCTGCTGCTCGAGAAGCTGCTGCCGCAGATCGAGTTCATGGGCGTGCCGGTGCGCCTCGGCTACGTCATGTACCTCGGGCTCGTCATCGCCGCGGCGCTCGGGCTCTCGAAGTTGCGCCGCGGCCGCTCGCCGGTGGCCGCCGCGGCGATCGCGCTCGTGCCGACCGCGGTGACGCTGGTCGAGTACACCCCGCGCCGCTTCATCGAGACCGAGGTGGTCGCGCCCGCGCCGATGCTCGAGTGGGCCGGGGACCCCGCGCAGTACGCGGTGCTCGACCTGTCGGGCGACTACCGGATGATGTGGCACGCCACGCTGCACCGAAAGCCGATGACCGGCGGCAACATCACCCGCGTGCCCGAGCGGCTCGAGCGCTGGTACTGGGGCGAGCCGATAGTCCAAGCGCTGCGGCGCCCGCGGGCCCGGAGCGAATTGATCTTCGAGCGGGTCGACCCGAGCCTCGACTTCGACTGGGGCCTGGACGCGCCCGATCCGAGGCTGCGCCCCGACTCCTTCCAGATCGAGTGGACGGGCAGCCTGCGGATCCCCACCTCCGGTCCGTGGAGCTTCTTCCTGTCGAGCGATGACGGCTCCTCGCTGGAGATCGACGGCAACCTCGTCCTCGACAACGGCGGCTTCCACCCGCTGCGCGAGCGCTCGATGACCCTGCGCCTCGAGGCCGGCGAGCACCGCGTACGGGTGCGCTATCAGGAGGGCAGCGGCAAGGCGGCGCTTCGCTGGGACTGGCTGGGTCCGGGCCAGAGTCGCGCCCCGGTCCCCGCCGAGGCGCTCTCGCACGAGGGCCGGCCGGGCCTGCTCGGCCGCTACCACCAGACGATGAAGGGCTGTCGCCAGACGCGCGAAGGAGGCCGCCGCGGCCTGCGCGCGCTTGGCGTGCGCTTCGTGGTCACCGGGCCGGACGGCCACGAGTGCCTCGAGCGCGAGCTGCAGCTCCCGCAGACCTACGCGGGAGAGGGCGTGCGAATCTACGAGGTGCCACCAGAGTAGAGGCCGCGCTAAAGAGGATGGCCTCTTCGTCGGCCATCCGGGGAGCGACATCGGAATGCGCATCATCGCCGCCACCATCTTCCTGAGCGCTTTCCTGCTCTTCCAGATCCAGCCGGTCATCGGCAAGGTGCTCCTGCCCTGGTTCGGAGGCACGCCGGCGGTCTGGACGACTTGCATGCTCTTCTTCCAGGCGCTGCTCTTGGGCGGCTACGCCTACGCGCACGGCGTCGCGCTGCGCATGAGGCCGAAGCGGCAGGCGATCCTCCACCTCGGTCTGCTCGCACTGGCAGTGGTGCTGCTGGCGCGCTCGGCCCTCGACTGGGGCTCGCCGATCGTCCCCGGCGAGTCCTGGCACCCGCGCGACAGCGAAGCGCCGGTGGTCCGCATCCTCGGGCTGCTGACGGTCAGCGTCGGGCTGCCCTACTTGCTGCTCTCGTCGACCGGGCCACTTCTTCAGGCCTGGTTCACCCGCCTCTGGCCGGCGCGCTCGGCCTACCGGCTCTACGCCCTGTCGAACGTGGGCTCACTGCTCGGGCTGCTCACCTATCCGCTCCTCGTCGAGCCGGCCCTCGGCGTCTCTGCGCAAGGCTGGCTGTGGCCCGCCTGCTTCCTGCTCTACGCTGTGGGCGCCGGCACGGTCGCCGTGGTCTTCGCACGGCGCCAGCCCGAGGTGCCTGGCGTGGCGAAGCAAGCCGTATCGACGGGCCCGGCACCCTGCCTGTCGAGCCGCCTGCTGTGGATCGCTCTCGCTGCTGCGCCTTCGGTGCTGCTGCTGGCGGTGACCAATCAGATCTCGCAGGAGGTCGCGGTGGTGCCCTTCCTGTGGGTCCTGCCGCTCGCCATCTACCTGCTCTCCTTCGTGTTCACCTTCGAGAGCGATCGCTGGTACCGGCGCGCAGTCTTCGTGCCCGCCCTCGTCCTGACGAGCGCCCTCGCCTGCGGCGCGATGTGGCTGGGGATAGGACTGGGGGTCGTCGCGCAGGTCGCGGTCTGGTCGGCGCTCCTGTTCGTCGCCTCGATGCTCTGCCATGGCGAGCTCGCGCGCCTCAAGCCGCATCCCAGGCACCTGACAGGCTTCTACCTGATGGTCTCGATAGGTGGCGCGGTCGGCGGCCTGCTCGTCGGGTTGGTCGCGCCGCTGGTCTTCGACCTGCATTGGGAGCTGCACGCGAGCATCCTCGGCGTCTGGGCCCTCGCGTTCATCGTTCTCCTGCGCGACCCGGGCTCGTTCCTCAACCGCGGATGGTCCCGTCTTGCGCGCACCGGGTTTGCCGCCTGCGCTCTGGGCCTGCTCGGCTTCCTCGTCGTGGAGGCCCATCTCGCGGTGGAGCCCTGGACGTTCGTGCGCCGCAACTTCTACGGCGTGCTTCGCGTCGGCGAGGGCTTTCAAGACGAACCCGCGCGCTACGGCCTCGGCCTGCGCCACGGGCGGGTCACTCACGGGTTCCAGCACCGCGACGCGGCGAAGCGCCGGGCGCCGACGCTCTACTTCGGCGTCGACACCGGCGTGGGCCGCGCGCTGCGAGCCCAGCGCGCGAGCGTCGGGGACCGAGGCCTGAACGTCGGTGTCATCGGACTCGGCATCGGAACGCTCGCCGCCTACGGTGAAGCCGGCGACCGGATGCGCTTCTACGAAATCAACCCCGCGGTGATCGACGTGGCGCTCGATTCGAGCCTCTTCACCTTCCTCTCCGACTCGCCCGCGGGCATCGAGAACATCGAAGGCGACGCGCGGCTGTCACTGCGACGCGAGCTTCTCGAGTCGGGGTCGCACCGCTTCGACCTGCTGGTGATCGACGCCTTCAGCAGCGATTCGATCCCCGTGCACCTCGTCACCCGCGAAGCGCTCGGCCTCTATCTCGAGCACCTCGCACCGGGAGGGGTCCTCGCCTTCCACATCACCAACCGGTTCCTCGACCTCGCGCCCGTCATGGCGCGGCTCGCCGAGGATGCCGGCCTCGAGCGCGCGCTGGTCGCCTACGAGCCGGAGGCAGAGCCGGAGGTCCTCAGCTCGAAGTCGCTCTGGATGCTCTTGTCGCGCGACCGCGCTGTGCTCGACAGGCCGGAGATCGCCAAGGCCGCCTCGCGCACGCCGCCGGCACCCTCGCAAGACCTTTGGACCGACGACTTCAGCAACGTGCTGGCCACCCTGCGGCTCCACCCGCGCGACTGAAGATCCGTCGAGAAATCCTTCTCGACCCCCTCCGGTTCCGCGCACCCTGAGCGTAGCTGCCGACGCGCGAGCGGCGGGAGCGAAGTCGAAGGGCCCCGACTTCGCGCGGGCCCCTCGACTCGGAGGCTCCCGCCGGTCGCCTCTACGCTCGGGGTGACCGGGGGCCGGCTCGGGCTCTTGGTCTCCGAGACAGTTGCTCAACCCCGCTCGAGGGGACCGGAGGGGCGGGTCGGGATCAAGGAGATTTCCCGACACCTCTCAAGCGCCTGCCATGCCCGCTACCGCCGACCGTCGAGGAACACCGGCTGCGTCCACGCGGCGCGCCCCTCTGCGTCGCGGACCCTCGCGCGCACGTAGGTGCCGGTCACCTGCGCGAGGTCGAGCGAGGCGCTCTTGCCTGTCGACTCCAAGAGGACGGCGCCGTGGTCGGTCACGAAGCTCGTCGTCGTCTCGTCCGGCGTCTCGATGACGTAGCGGCCAGCTTCGACAGCCACGCGGTCGAGCAGCAGGCCGGTCGAAGCGTAGAAAGCGCCACGCTGCATCGCCGCGCGGATGGCGCCGGCCTCCTTGCTCGCGCGGACCATGACGAAGCCCCGGTTGCCGACTCTGGGATCGATGCCCTGCGCGGCCGCGCTCTCCATTTCGTAGTAGTCGTGGGCGTCGTCGCTCGCGAGGCCCCAGAGCCGCGCCCCGCGCGAGAGCGCCGAGTCCCACATCGCCTCGACCGAAGGATGGTCGGCGTCGCCCTCGTTGTTACTGTCCGAGGCCTCGTTGGCGATCTCGACGAACCTCGCGCCGCGCCCCGCCAGAGCGTGAATCAGATCGGCGGCGGCGGCGAACTGGTAGTTCGGGTGGTTGATGACCGGCAACCCGTCCAACGCGAGCGCTGCCTCGACCTCGGCCGAGTAGATCTCGAGGCGCTTGGTCTTCGTGAGGGCCTGGAGCAACGGCGGCTTGCGTGCGGGGTCGACGAAGAGCGCGTTCAGGTGCAGCTCGCAGTACATCCCCGGTAGCGGCTCCGGGTCGCATCGCTCGGGTCCCAAGGTGAGCTCCACCCCGGGCAGCGCGAGTACTCCGCGGGCGGACCGCGCCACGGTGACCACGTTGTGATCGGTGAAGACGACGAAGTCGAAGCCGTGCTCCGAGTACCAGCGCAGCACCTCTTGCGGCGAGGTCTGGCTGTCGCCCGAAAACCACGAATGCGCGTGGGTCTGCCCCTTGAGCCAGCGCACCGGCCCGGGCTCGGGCGCCGCCTGGGAGGCCGCGCCCTCCTCGACCGCCACCTCTATCCAAGCGACCCCGGGCATCACGAGCGCAAGGCCCGCGAACACCAGCCCGGTGCCGAGGACCGTGAGGAGCGCGACCCGAAGCGGCCGGATGCGTCGCTTCTTCACCCGCCCGTCCGCCGCAGCGGCTTGGCTTCGCCGGGGAGCTTCAGCGGCTCGAGCAGGCTCTCGAGTCCGTTGACCTTGATCTCGTAGAGCTCGCGAAGGAGCTGGCCGAGCCGACCCTGGGGAAAGCCGTTGCGGTGGAACCACACGACGTACGGCTCGGGCAGGTCGACCAGCAGCCGGCCCTGGTACTTGCCAAAGGGCATCCGCATCTGCGCGAGCTGCCGCAGGCTGGTGGGGTCGGGCTCGAGCCCTCGGTCGCTTTCTCGGATACAGGCCGAATCTGAGCAGGAGGCGAGCACGGCGCGAAGCTGGTTGACCGGACCCGGCTCGCCACGTGCCCAGCTCCCCTCGAACACCGAGCTGCCCACGGTGAAGGCGTCGACGCCGGCCGCGGCGAGCGACTCGATCTTCGCCGGGCCATCGATGCTGCCAGCGACGATGAGCCGACCGTCACCGAGCGCGCTCCTTGCGGCTCGTACCAGGTCGAGCGGCTCGGCCTCGGTCGCCCGATAGGCCAGCAGGTCGACGCCGGCGCAGCCGAGGTCCATGGCCTCGCGGCACTGCTCGGCGACCAACGACGGGCTGCCGCCGAGCCGCGTCGGATGCCCCTCGGGACGACCGGGGAACGGGTAGTAGGCGATCGGCGTCCCCGCGAGCACCTCGAGCGTTCCCCGGACGTCGGTGCCGCCGAACAGGCGGTCGACGCCGAGCTCGACCGCAAGTCGCGCGGAGGAGAGGCACGCCTCCGGCTCGACGCTCACCACCTCGAGACAGCAGGTGGCGCCGAGCGCGCGGATGCGCTTGACGAGAGCCCGCATGGTCGCCAGGTCCACCCCGACGTCCTTGAAGCCGAGGTGGCGCAGCCCGAGCGGCGCTATCTCGTCGAGCACCGCGAGACAGTCCCCGACGGTGCGGTCGTCGCGGGTCAACATGAAGATGAAGTCCATCCGCTCCTCTTGCCTGAGGCGTGGGCGCCGAGTCTACCGCTCCGTGGGAGTGTTGCGTCGTGATCACCGGAGACGCCCACCGACTGCCCGGCAGCCCGCCGGCTCCAGCTTCGTCGTCGCGGCCGTCGCGGTGGCGGAGCTTTGAAACCCTAGGCTTCGGTGAGCGGCGCCCGGCAGCGCGATGCCGGGTTCGGTCGAACGGCACTCGGCCGTGACAGACAGATTAGCCGGGCGCATTCCCGAAGGCCCGGATACCATCCCGCCAGCCGCATGAGGCAAGCGCCGTCGAAGGAGGATGGGGCCGTGCGACAGCATCCGCTCGCAGTCTTGTCGCTCGCCGTGTTTCTCGCCGCGACGGCCCCCGGGGTCGCCCGAGCGCAACAACGCGTCGGAGCGATTCGCGCCGGCGTCGGCTTCCCCGACAGGGTTGGCGTCTCCGCCTCGGTTCGTCCCTTGCGCCTGCTCGAAGGCGAGGCTGGCGCGAGCCTCTTCGGCTTCTTGCCGCACTACTACGTGCGGCTCGGTGGGGTGCTGCCACTTATCGACAAGGAGCGGTTCGACCTCGAGTTGGTCGGCCAAGCCGGGGACCGCACCTTCGCCGACGTGCCGGACCAGGGTCCCGACGCGGTGGCCGGCGTCGATGTCTGCTGGTGGGCCTATCGTCACGTCGGACTGACTGGCCAGGTGGTCGGCGGCGCCTTCTACGACCTCGATGATCGGCAGACCTGGCCGGTGATGCGGTTCAGAGTCGGTGTCGCCATCGGCGGCAGCAGGCCCGAGCCCCTTCCTCGAGCCGCGAGCGATGCCGACCCGCCGAATGGCCGTTGACGTGTCTGCGCAGTGTCAGGGGCGACAGCACGAAGAGCAGGCAGGCGCCACGAGTACTGCGACCCCTTTTTCATCCCCTCCGAAACTGACCGCTTTTCCCGCTGGCGAGGCGTCGACCGTGAAAAGACCGCTCATCAAAATCGCCGCGCTGCTGGCTGTCCTGGCAGGGCTGGCGGTCATCGTCATCGAGATTTTGCGCTTCGACGAAACCTCCGGCGGTTGGCTGTGGATCATCGTCGGCGCGCTGGCCATCGCCTTCGGCGGCTACGAGCTGCTCTTCGCCAAAGATGAACCGGTGCCCCCGCCGCCGTGAGGTGTCGCCCTCCGGTGGACGGCACCTCTTCGAGTCGCACCCGGTCGCCCTTGGACGCGTCTCAACCGCGAAGACCGCGTCCGGTCGGACCGCGAGAGACGGGCGCCTGGACGCGACGGAAGACCGAGCGGCAAAGCGCCAAGTCGAGGAAGCGGAAACGAGCGCGCCGCTCCCCTCTCACCCGCTTCTGCTCGATTTGCGGCTGCACCTAGCAGCTCGGCCCCCGCGGCTGAACCTGCCTGAGAGCATTGGCGCCCCTCCCGACAACTCCAAGAGCTGAAGACTGGCTCGCGTCACCTCCCGGCGCAGGCTTGGCCCATCGAAACCTCAAAGCATTCGGTGCTATGAAACGACGCTGGGCTCAAGGACGCCCCGGAATACGAGGACGAGCATGCGCGCAAATCTCCGCAATTTTCTGGCTGTGACCTCCCTGGTCGTCGTCGGCCTCGCGGCCTGTTCCGAAACGGAGGCTCCGCCGGTCGTCGAGCCCCAGACCACGTGCGAGGCGGGCTCGACCCTGTGCTTCGAGCAGGCCGAGTACATCCTCCAGTGCGTCGAGGACGGCTCGCGCTTCGTGGCGACCGCCTGTGAAGACGGCAAGCTCTGCCACAACGGAAGCTGCAAGAAGCTGGCGTGCGTGCCCAGCAGCCGCGTCTGCGAGGGCGACTCGGTCGTCGCCTGCAAAGAGGACGGCACCGGCAAGCTCTATCCGAACGCCTGCAGCGCCGACTACGCGTGCCACGGCGGCCAGTGCCTGCCGAGGGTCTGCGAGGCGGGCTCGATCCGCTGCAAGGATTCGCAGACCATCGAGCGGTGTGAGGACAACGGCACCCGCTGGGCGACGTCCAAGGCGTGCGGCGAGCAGGCGGCGTGCTTCGACGGCCTCTGCCTGCCCGCGAACTGCAGCGCGGGCCAGACCGAGTGCGGCCCGACGACCATCTACACCTGCAACGCCTCCAAGACCTGGACCTCGGAGCCTTGCCCCGACTCGCTCCCCTGCCTCTTCGGCCGCTGCGTCGCCTGCGTCGGCCACGACGGCTGCGAAGAGGGCGAGATCTGCGACGAGGGCGCCTGCGTCGCGACCGCACCGGAGCTGACGACCGAGACGCTGCCCGCGGGCACCGTCGGCGCGGTCTACTCGGGGCGCTTCGAGGTGAGCGGAGGCAAGCCGCCCTATCGCTGGAGCCTCGCCGACGGCGCGCTGCCCGCCGGCATCACCCTCGGCCCCGCGGGCGAGATCGGCGGCACGCCCAGCGCGCCCGGGACCAGCCTCTTTCGCGTCAAGGTCGAGGACTCGAACGACAAGGCGGACGAGCGCGGCTTTTCCGTGGAGATAGTGCCCGCCGGCGGGCCGCTGACCATCACCACCACCACGCTGCCCGCGGCCGAGCACGGCCTCGAGTACGAGTACGAGCTGAAAGCCTCGGGCGGCGTCGCTCCCTACGCCTGGCAGGTGCTCGACGGCCCGCTGCCCGTCGGCCTCGCGCTCGGGGCGATGGGCAAGATCGTCGGCGCGCCCGAGGAGATAGGCACCTTCCCGATGACCGTGCGCGTCCTCGACGGCTTGACTCCTCCCGCCTACGCGACCAAGGAGCTCTCGCTCGTCGTGGAGATCGCCCCGCTCGTCATCGTGGGCGAGAAGGAATACGACCTGCTGCTCACCAAGATCATCGTGCTGCCGATGCTCGTGCAGTTCGTCCCCTACTCGAGCCAGCTCGAGGCGAGCGGTGGCCTGCGGCCGTACGCGTGGAACGAGGAGCCGGCGCCGCCGGGCCTGAGCTGGGTCATTCCGAACTGGGGCCTGCCCGACGGCCTGACCATCGACTCGAGCGGCAAGGTCTCGGGTTGGGTGACCGATACCTCCGACGCGACCGTGGTGCAGATCCCCTTCACCGACATCTCGATCACCGGCTACTTCGTCTCCGCGAAGGTGACCGACAGCCAGTCGCCCGCAGAGAGCGCCACGGCCATCTACTGCCTGCCCACCGTGCCGCTGCTCTGAGCGCGGTTCGAGCCTTGGATCGACCGGGCGCAGAGGTCTTGACGGTCGAGCCCGAGCCCGTCTCTCCCGCGCGCGAGTCGAGCAGCCGTCCGGTTCACCCTGAGCTGAGTCGAGGCTTCGACGACGCGCAAGGGTGACCGGGCCAGCCTCGGCTTGCCCAGGCCGGCTTCCGGCTCCGCGACATCGAAGCGGCCGGAGGCTTCTCGAAGCGCGCAACGACCGCGCCCAGCGCTCGCCGCCGCCCGTCACGTGCGCGCTCCGCCCTCCGGCTTCACCTGACGGCGAGCCGCTCTCTTATCCCCGAGAACCGCTCGAGCTTGCGCGCGACCCCAATCTCGAGCACCGGCCTCGAGCCCACCAGGACGACCGACTTTCGCGCGCGGGTCGCCGCCGTGTAGAGAATCTCGCGCGTCAGCAGCGGCATCTCCTCCTCAGGCAACAGCAGCGCCACCCGGTCGAACTCCGAGCCCTGCGACTTGTGCACCGTCATCGCGAACGCGTGGACGAGCTGCGCGCGCAGGCCTTCGAGCGCGAACGGCCGGAAGCCTTCGCGCGTGGGGAAGACCGCGCGGAAGTGGTGGCTCGACTCGCCGGGCTCGGCGACGCGCAGCACGACCCCCTGGTCGCCGTTGAACAGCCCGCGCCCGTAGTCGTTGCGCTGCATCATCACCGGCTCGCCGGGCAGGAACGAGGCCGACGCGAGCGGGACCGACAGCCCGATCGCCGGGTCCTCGGCGAAGGTGCGGTGCATCCAGCCGTTGCAGGCCGCCGCGCCGCTCGCTCGCGCCTCGCCGCGGGTCACGCACAGCAGCCGCGCCGCTTCATAGTGCCGGAAGAGCCGGTCGAGCGTCTCGCGCGCCGCCTCGTCGAAGCCCTGCCCGTCACCGCGCCAGGTATGAACGCGCCGCACGATGTCGGCGAACCCGTCGAGCGCGCGCACCTGCCGCCGGTACCAGTCATCGAGGAACGCCTCGAGCGCCGCGGCCCCGTCCGCCGGCAACAGCTCGACCTTCTCGTAGGCGAGCTCGGCGACTGCCGCGCGTTCGGTCACCTGCGCGAGCAGCGCCTCCGGCTTGCCGGCGTTGATGGCGCTCGCGGCGCTGTAGACCGCCCGCCCGGCGGGGTCGTTCGGGTCCATCCGGTAGCTGTGAGTCAGGCGCACCGCGGACCGGCCGTGCGCACCGTCGGCGGGAACGAGATCCCGCAGCACCGCCCCGGCGTCGACCGAGGGGAGCTGCTCGGCGTCGCCGAGCACGATGAGCCGCGCCCCGGGGCGCACCGCGCCGACGAGCTGACACATCAGAAACAGGTCGATCATCGATCCCTCGTCGACGATGACCACCTGCTCGGAGAGCGGGTTGTTCGCGTGGTGCCGGAACCGGTCGGACGACGGCACGTAGCCGAGCAGCCGGTGCAGCGTGCGCGCCTCGGGCGGCGCGACCTTGAGCGCGGCGTCGGGGCCCGCGACCTCGGGCAGCGCGGCGAGGTACTTGCGGATGGCCTCCTCCATCCGATTCGCCGCCTTGCCGGTCGGCGCCGCGAGCGCGACCTTCTCGACCGCCACGCCCAGCCGCACGAGCGCGCGCAGGATGGAGACGACGATCGACGTCTTGCCGGTCCCCGGCCCGCCCGAGACCACCGCGAACGGCTCGCGCAGCGCGGTGAGCACCGCGTCTTGCTGCTCCTCGGACAGCTCGATGCGCCGGCCGCCCATCACCGGCGGGTGCGCGAGCACCTCGTCGAGCGCGGCCTGCATCCGCGCGCCGTCGGACTCGGCCGGCGACGCGAGCCGCGCCCCGAGCGACTCGACGAGCCGATCCTCGAAGTGCCGCATGCGCTGCAGGTAGAGGCTGCCCGCCTCGACGATGAACGGCTTGTAGTCGCCGGGAGCGCCCACCAGATCCGCGGCCGGACCCTCGCCGCGCCCGGCCGACTCGAGCAGCGCCGAGATGGCCCGCAGGTCTGTGTCCTTCGCCCCCAGCGTCTTCAGCAGCTCTTCGTAGGGCTTGCCCGACAGCGGTAGCCGGGTGCTGCCGCGCCGCAGGTTGACCAGCGCCGCCACCGCGAGCAGCAAAAGCGCCCGCTGTCCCCGCCGGTCGAGTCGCGGGGCGCAGCGCGTCAGCTCCCAGGCCTGGTAGAGCACCGCGTCGTCGAGCTCGAAGCCCTCGGCCGCGCGCAGCAGCTCGGGCGGCAGCAGCGGCTCGGGGTTGTGCTCCTCGAAACCCCGCTCGCGCCCGCGCAGGAATCGCTCGCGCGCCGTGCCCAGCGGCGAGAGCCGTCCCGGTCCACTCATGCCGCACCTCCGAACCCGAAGTCACTGCGCCGCAGCAGCTCCTGCTCCCAGCCCATCACCTGCCGCCACGACGGGCGCTCGAAGTAGATCCCCTCGCCCTCGCTTCCCGCCTGCATCCCGCGCAGGAAGAGGTAGAGCAGGCCGCCGAAGCGCGCCTCGTAGGCCGCCTCGTCGCGCACCCCGAGCATCTTCACCAGCGCCAGCGTGTAGAGCTTGGCCTGCAGCCGGTAGGAGCGCTCGACCTGAGCCTTGATGGCCTCGGGCGTGAAGCGAGGCAGCGAGTCGCTCTTCCAGTCGCCGAAGTAGAAGCGCCCGTCGTGCTCGAAGAGCAGGTCCACGAAGCCCTTCACGAAGCCGCGGCGGATCTCGAAGGGCCGGCGCTCCTCGGGCATCGGCTGCGAGAGCAGCGGGTGCGAGGCCTCGGGGACCGGGAAGAGGAACTCCATCTCGCGCAGCAGCCGCGCGGCGCGGCAGACCCCGTCGAGCCTGCGCTCGCCGAGCGGCAGCCGCGCGGTCAGGGCGGTGTGGACCAGCCGTTCGGCGTGCGGCCGATGCTTCGGGTCGATGCCATCGCGCGCGCCGAACTGCTCGAAGAGTGCGGCGACCTCGGGCCGCGCCACGAGCTCCACCGGGGTCTTCGCCGCCGCCGCGCTCGCCTGCGGGATCTCCGCGAGCAGGTCGTGCAGGTAGATGCCGGTGTTCGCCCCGCCGGGCAGCTCGTCCGGGCCCGGGGCGACGTACTCGCACGCCTCGCCCGCGGTCGCCTCGCGCTCCTCGTCGGCGCCGGCCTCGTGGCCCATGCGCGAGTAGGAGGTGACGAAGTAGCCCGCGTGCCCGGCGCGCAGCCGTGCGTACTCCGCCTCCGGATCGCGCTCCTCGAGCAGCTCGGGCCGTGGCTCGAGCGCCGCGAGCGGCGCGAGGTCGGCGGGACCGGGGGCGGCGGCGGCCTCGCAGCTCACCTCCTCGAACGCGAAGAGGCGCGCGCCCTCCTCTTCCTCCTCGCCCGAGATGGTGAAGAGCCGGTCGTTCACCTTGCGGTAGCTGCCGCTGAGCCGAGGCGGCGGGAGCTGCCGGCCCTCCTCGTCGACAGCGGTGACCATCGGCAGGTAAAGGCGCGCCTTGGCGCGGGTAAGCGCCACGTAGAGCAGCCGCTCGTTCTCCTGCTCACCTTCGCGCTCGATTTGCGCCTTGAGCGCCTTCGACGGCTTGGCCAGGTAGAGCACGCGCCGGCCGTGCTCGTCGTGAAAGACCGCGCCGTCGCCGTCTCCCTTCTCGTAGAGCCCGCCGACGAGGAAGACCACCGGGGCCTCGAGCCCCTTCGACATGTGCATCGAGAGGAGCTGCACCGCGTCGCGCTCGCTCTCGAGCCGCTGCATGTTGCCGTTCTCGCCGCGCGGACAGCGGCGCCCGTCGCGCAGGGCGCGCAGTCCCGCGATGATCTCGGGCAGGGCGAGCCGCGCACGCCCGAGCTCCTCGAGCAGGCTCTCGAAGAGGTGCAGGTAGTTGGTCAGCGCGCGCTCGCCGGCGCCGGCGAGGATCTCGCGGCGCACGAGGCCGCGGTCGTCGAGAATGCGCCCGAAGAGCCGCTCGTAGCGGCGCTCGTCGGCCAGCACCTTCCAGGCGCGCAGGGACTCGACGAGCGGGCCCTCCTCGAGCTCGGCGCCGCCCGCCAGCTCGGCGAGCTTCAAGCCGAAGAACGGGGTGAGCCAGGCGCGCAGCCTCCTGCTCGAGTCGTCCGGGTCGGCGATCGCCTCGAGCAGGTCGAGCACGTGGTCTGCCTCCTCGGACTGAAAGAGGCCCTCTTGCTTGTAGAAGGCGTGGTCCACTCCTGCGGCCCGCAGCGACTCGCCGAGCGCGTTCAGCTCCCCGCGCGAACGGGCGAGAACGTAGACGTCGCGGCGGCGCAGCGGGCGCGGCCCCAGGCCGTCGTTGCGGTCGAAGCGCAGCCCGGGGTTCTCGGGATCGGTCAGCCGGCGAATCTCTCGCGCGATGCACGCGCCGAGCACCGGCGTCACCGCGTCGCGCGCCACCGAGGTGACCGAGGCGAGGTGCAGCACGTGCACCGGCGCGAGCGGCGCGCCGTCAGGGCCGAGCGCGGCGAGCTTCGCGTCGCCGCACTCGACCGGCTCGTCGTAGCGGATGGGCCCGGTGAAGAAGGGCTGCGCGGCGCTCTGATCGAGGATGCGGTTGTAGCCGGCGATGAGATCGGCGGTGGAGCGGAAGTTGCGACCGATGACCACCCGCGCCCCGCCCGCGCCGAGCACCTCCTCGCGCGCGGCGAGGTAGGTGTGCACGTCGGCGCCGCGGAAGGCGTAGATCGCCTGCTTCGGGTCGCCGATGAGGTAGAGCCGGCAGCGCCCCTCGCTGAGGAAGAACAGGCGGCGGAAGACCGCCCACTGCGTCTCGTCGGTGTCCTGGAACTCGTCGATGAGCGCGAAGCGGTAGCGCTCGCGCAGCAGCTCGATGAGCGCCGCGCCATGCGGCCCCTCGAGGCTGTCGCGCACCAGGCCGAGCATGTCCTGGAAGTCGAACTGCCCGCTCTCGCGCTTGCGGCGCGCGACGCGCTCGGAGACCCGCGGGAAGAAGCGCGCGGCGACGAGCGCCTTCAGCGAAGGGACCAGGTCCCAGAGGCGCTGCAGTGGCGCCACGAGACCCTGCCCGCGCGTCCCCTCGGACAGCTCGCCGAGCCTCTGGAGGAGGTATTCGACGTCGACAGCCTGGAGCTCGGCGAAGGCCTCGAGCCGCGCCGCCAGATCGGGTGCCGAGCGCCCGCGCTCCAGCGCCTCGGCGAGCGCCTCGAGGCAGGGCCCGAACTTCTTCATCAGGCGCTTGTTGTGGCACGCCATCTCCGCCTGCACCTGCGCGACGGCCTCGGCGTCGAGACCACAGCCCTCGGCGAGCCTCTCGAAGCGCTCAGGGTCGAAGGCCGGCTCGATGCGCGCCTTCTGGTCGTGGCAGCGCCAGAGCGTCTCCTCCAAATCGCCGACGCTGCCGCCCTCGGCGAGGAAGAGCCGCAGCAGCTCGCGGTTCTCGCCGTCGGTGGCGAAGTCCTCGCGCAGCGCGTCGCGGAAGGCCGCGCCGAAGGCCTCGCGTCCGTCCACCAGCTCCTCGTCGAAGAGCCGCTGGTTGGCGAAGGCGTTCTCGGTGAGCACGCTGCGGCAGAAGGAGTGGATGGTGCAGATGGTGGCCGAGTCGAACCCGGCCAGCGCCTCGCGCAGCAACTCCCGCTGCTTCTCGCCGACGATCCAGCACCGCGCGCCCGGCACCTCGGGACCGGGCCCCGCGCCCGGCTCCAGGTCGAGCAGCTTCTGCAGGATGCGCCGCACCCGCGCCCGAAGCTCGCCGGTCGCCTTCTCGGTGAAGGTGACCACGAGGATCTCGCCAATTCTGGCCCTTCCCGAGAGCAGGATTTCGACGATGAGGTGCTCGAGGGTGAACGTCTTGCCGGTGCCGGCCGAGGCCTCGATGACCGCGTGGCCGTCGAGCGGGATCTCGGCGAGGACCGCAGGCCTCTCGTAGCGCGCGGGGGCGGTCATTCCTGAGCCTCCTTCTTCGCGGGCTTGCGTCCCGAGACGCGCTTGTCGCCCTTGGCGTCGCCGGGTTTGCGCGCCGGCGCGGCCCCAGAACCGAACAGCTCGCCCTGCCTCGCCTTTGCTGAGCGAGCGCGCACCACGTTCTTCGGCGCCGGACCTGAGACCGGTTTCGAAGCGCGCCGCGGTTTCTCCTCGAGCGGCGTCTCGGGCGGTGGAGACGACGCCCCTCTGGCCGCGACCATCGCCGGCCCGGCGCGCGCCGCCGGCGTCTCGGCGGGGAAGCGCGCGTCGAGGGGCGCGCCGGTCTTCTCGAAGTAGAGCCCCCAGCGCCGGGCGATCATCGCCCGCGCCTCGTCCTCGGCCGGCGCCGCGAACTCGTCGAGCGCGCGGATGGGCCCATAGCTCGAGCCGTGGGAAGACCTCTCGAAGAGGTCGAACACCTCGCCGAGCTTCTCTCCGAAGTCCTCGGCCTCGGCATCCGCGGCATAGGCGAGGACCGCCTCGGCGGTGAGCAGGTAGTCGTGCACCCGCGAGAAGAGATCGGCGACGACTCCACGCAGCCAGGCGATCGCCTCGTCCCGGCCGATGGGCGCAAACTCGACCCGCTCGACCTTGCCCTTCTCGCCGTTGCTGATGCCGAGCAGCGCGGTGTGAGCTTCCCCGCCTTGCCCCGCGGCGGCGAGCGCGACCGCGTCGAGGAAGCCGCGCAGCGAGGCGCGCCCGACCCTCAGCCTCTCGGTCGCGCCGTTGCCCGGCTTGCGGCTCATCAGGCCCAGCGAGACGCGCCGCCCGAGCAGCAACGGCTCGGTGGCGCCGGACAGCTCGACGCGCATCGCCGGCCGCCCCTCGCCGAGCTCGCCGGCGGCGTACTCGAGCACGATGGGGTCGAAGGTGGCGTCGGCGCGCGCGTGCTCGTCGGCGCCGCCAAGGCGCAGCCGCTCGACCTTCAGGCCCTTCTCGCCCGCCTCCTCGCCGACCGCATCGCGCACCAGCCGGTCCCAGCTTCGAAGCAGCGTCAGATGCCCCTCGCGCTCGACCTCGGCGAAGACACCGGTCGGCATCCGCCCGCTCAGCATGGGCCGCTCGGCGGCCTCGTCGCGCGCGGCCGCGAAGCCGCCCTCCTCGCCCCGCGCCTCGCGGGCGAGGGACTCGACGAAGGCGCCGCGCAGGAGCTGCAACCGGTCGAGGAACGCGGTCTCGAACGGCTCGTCCTCGCGCTCGAGCAGGTCCTCGGACTCGTCGTCGAAGAGCCGCAGGATCTGCCGCGCGCCCTCCTGCAGCGGGCATTCGAGGAAGCGGCGCACCGCGGTGAGCGACAGGCGCAGCGTCTCGGGCAGCTCGAATCCGCCGGCCGGTCGCGGCGGCAGCAAGCACAGGCCCTCGTCGATCAGCCGGCGCGCGGGCTCGGAGAGCGCCTGGCTCAGCCTCTCGAGATCGCGCCCGGGATCGCCGCCGCCGAGCGCCGCGGCGATCTGCCCGCGCAGGGCGAGCGCCCGCGCCTCGGCGCGCGCGGCCGGCGGTGCCGGGAAGTCGGGGCCGGGCTCGCCGTACAGCGTCGGGAAGTAGCGCGGCTCGTAGCGGCGCAGCGCGTGCGACTCGACGAGCGGCGAGGGCGCGCCCTCGGAGCGCGGGGGCAGGTAGCTGCGCTCGACGACGCGCAACAGCTCGGAGACCACCGGCGCCGGCTCGAGCGGCTCGCCGGTCAGCTCGTCGCGCGCGAGGTAGGAGAGGTAGAGCCGCTCACGCGCGCAGAGCAGCGTCTCGAGGAAGAGGTACTCGTCGCGCTCGCGCGGGCTCACGTCGCCGGCCTGGAACTTCGCCTGCCGCAGGTCGAGCTGGCTGCGCCTGTCCTGCGCCGGGAAGCGCCCCTCGCCGAGGCCCGCGACGAAGACCACGCGGAAAGGGATGGCGCGCATCGGCTGTAGCGTGGAGACCGCCACGCCGCGCGAGAGGTACTGGCCGTGCCCGCCGCCGAGCCCCTCGAGCGCGGCCGAGGCCAGCTCGCAGGCGACGCGGCAGGAGACGCCCTCCTCGCCGATGCGCCGCTCGCCGAGGCTGCGCACCGCGCGCAGGCAGCGGTCGCGCTCGCGGCTCTCGCTCTCGTTGCGCGGGGCGAGGTAGGCCTCGACCAGCGTGCCGAAAAATTCGCCCCACTCGATCGCGGTCAGCCGCGCCCCGCGGGCGAAGCGCAGGTCGGCGATAAGCGAGCGGGCAAGCAGGCCAAAGTGCGCCGCGCTCGCCTGGCCTCCCTGGCCGCGCTCCTCGGGCAGGTACCGCTCGCGCGCCGGCTGCTCGCCGCGGCGGGACGGGCGCGCCTCGAGCTCGAGCGCGCGCTCGTCGCCGCTGCGCGCCCCGGTCATCACCGCGCCGAGCGCCAGGCGCCGCAGGCCCTGATCCCAGTTCAGGATGTCGCGGTCGATGTAGGTGCCCGCGTGGTCGAGGTGATCGGCGCCGTGGACGATGCCCACCGCCTCGCACCACTCGATCCACTCCTGCGGGTTCACCTCGCCGAAGCGGCCGGCGACGGCGGGGTGGGTAACGAAGCGCATCAGCTCGCCGCGCCCGAAGCGGCCGAAGGGCAGCTCGAGCAGCATCGCCACCGCCTCGGCGACCCGGCTCTGCGAGGCGAAGGGCGTGTCACTGACGCTGAAGGGGATGGAGAAGGTCTCCTGGAAGGCGGCGGCGAGGTGGGTGAAGTAGCTCTCCGGGTCACCTCCGGCGACGAGGACCGCGACGTCGTTGAAGCGCAGCGGCTCGGGCGCTCCGCGCTCCTCGTCCTCCTGGACGAGCCGCCAGATCTCTCCGGCGATGACCTCGGCCTCGCGGCGCACGCCGGGGCAGGCGAGTACGCACAGGCTCTTGTCGGCGGAGAGATCCACCGCGGGCGGGGCCGGATCGGGCTCGTTGCGCAGCACGTCGCGCTGGACTAGGTGCAGCAGCGTCGGCTCGCGCTCGAAGGGATCCTCGAACGCCTCCTGGAAGTCGCAGTCGGCGAGCTCGTTGAGCAGGCGGATGTTCTCGCGGCCGGGCCGGCCCCAGCGCTGCAGCAGCGGATAGCCGCGGGGCGCGGCGGCGAAGCCGAAGGGATCGGGCTCGTCGAGCGCGGCGAGCCCCAAGCGCACCGGAGGCGGCGGTCGGCGCAGCTCCCAGCCCGCGGGGATGTCCTCCCAGAACTCGGCGCAGGGGTTGAGCGTGTAGACGAACAGCTCACCGGCCGCGGCGATGCGCCCGAGGATGCGCTGGAAGGCGCGGGCGACATAGGAGGCGCCGAAGAAGAAGACCGGGCCGTCGCCGAGGGTGCGCGGCATCGCCTCGAGCGTCTCCGAGAGCTGCAGCCAGCGCTCGCCGCCGGCCTCGGCGCGGCGAGCGAGCAGCGCGCGGGCGTCGAGCCAGAGCCGGCGCTGCCAGGCCTCGATCTCCGCGTGCGAGGTCTTCGCGAGCCGAGGGCCTTGAGGCCAGGCCGCGAGCAGCTCCTGGCGCGAGAAGCCGTACTCCTCGAAGAGCTGGCCGAGGACCCGCGCGAGCTGGACCCGGCGCAGGTCGACCGCGTCTGCGCCGGCGCCCTCGATCTTGAGGTAGCCGCGCACCCGGTCGAGCTCGGGGCGGGCGAGGTAGTCGTCGTCGAGGAGCAGCGAGAGGACGAGGTCCTCGAGCACCGCGGCGTCGACGAGCCGCACCCCGCGGCCCGGGCCCTCGAGCAGCCCGGCGACGAAGCGGCGAAGCAGCAACGTCTCGACGTTGGCGACGATGCCGTCGCGGCGGGCGAGCCGGTGCTTCAACCAGACCTCGACGTTGCGGTTGGGGACGACGAGGCGCACCGGGTCGAACGGGTGAGCGCTCGTGCGCCAGGCCGCCAGATCACGGCCGAGCGCCTCGAGCAGCGCCTCGGTGCGGTTCGAGTAGGTCAGGTGGAGCATCGCAGGCAGCCCCTCGGTTTGCCGGTGAGTGGGCGAACCCTACACCATGGGGCGGACACGGCAGCGGAGGTCGGGCGCTGCCGCAGGATGGAGGGCGGCGCTTCCGCAGGATGGAAGGCGGAGCTCCAGCTCCGCCGCACGGAGCAGGCAACCCGCGCCCGAAGGATGGAGGGCGGAGCTCCAGCTCCGCCGCGAGGGCCGAAGGCGCTCGCCGAGCCCACGAGGACCATCCCCTTCCCATCGCGCGCTCGCCAGTGGCCCCTCCTTCGTCGCGCTGACCACGACCGGAACACCTCGGGCGTCGTTGCGCGCCGAAGGATGAGGGGGCGCAGGGGGGAGAGGTGCCGCGCCCGAAACGCCATGAACCTCCGGGTCCCGCCGTCCCGCTCCCGTCCCGCGCGCGCCGCAAGCGAGGCGCCTCCGCACCGGGGCGCGGGTCGTCCAGCACCGGCGCAGGTCGTCCGGGTACCGGTCGCGGCTCGTCCAGCACCGGTCGCGGGTCGTCCAGCACCGCGCGCAGGTCGTCCGGATACCGCGCGCGGGCGCCTCAGCACCGCGCGCAGGTTGTCTGGGTACCGCGCGCGGGCGACTCAGCACCGCGCACGAGCGCCTCAGCACCGCGCACGGGCGACTCAGCACCGCGCACAGGTCGTCTGAGTACCGCGCGCGGGCGACTCAGCACCGCGCACGAGCGCCTCAGCACCGCGCACGAGCGCCTCAGCACCGCGCGCGGGCGACTCAGCACCGCGC
>ENA-UOOR01000356-UOOR01000356.1-fermentation-metagenome-genome-assembly--contig:-NODE-356-length-66578-cov-8.825744_pt1 | contig 66578 bp, 71 predicted proteins | sample MGYA00245780_ERZ724029 | MGnify/ENA primary metagenome ERZ724029 (study PRJEB28704, sample SAMN03018315) | fermentation metagenome | biome: anthropogenic terrestrial biome; feature: soil; material...
AAAACCAGGTTTCTTATCAGCCGCATCACCCGTTTGACTGTTTGCATCAGCCTTTTTAGGCATCTGCACCACATTATCCGCATGGCCGGTCCGTACCGCAGGCGCCTGCGGTGCCGTTCCAGCTGAATCCGTATTTTGCTGAACTTGGCTGTTTGCTGCTGAGGCCTGCGGCGCCGTTCCAGCTAAATCTGCATTTTGCTGAACTTGGCTGTTTGCTGCTAAGGCCTGCGGCGCCGTTCCAGTTAAATCTGCATTTTGCTGAACTTGGCTGTTTGCTGCTGAAACCTGCGGCGCCATTCCAGTTAAATCTGCATTTTGCTGAACTTGGCTGTTTGCTGCTGAAACCTGCGGCGCCATTCCAGTTAAATCTGTATTTTGCTGAACTTGGCTGTTTGCTGCTGAGGCCTGCGGCGCCGTTCCAGCTGAATTCGTATTTTGCTGAACTGTGCTGTTTGCTGCTAAGGCCTGCGGTACTGCAGCTGTCAAATCTTCATTTTGCTGAATTGGATGCCCTTCTGCCTGCATATTGCCGGTCAGCACAGCATTGGCTTTTGCAGCGCTTTGCTGCAACGCATTACCCGCTGCAGCTATTGCTTTCCCTGCAGCCAAAGCCGACGTTTCGGCCATGCCTTGCCTTGAAGCCACACTGCCTGGATTTTCTGCCTGCAGGCATACGGCCGCATTAGGCTGAAGCTGAAGCGCCACAGGATTTGCAGTATCAGTTTTCTCAGATTTATCGTCCGGCGAAGCTTTTTTCCCTTTGCCAGAGCCTGCCTCTTTGGAAACCCTGCCTGATGTTTTGTGGGAAGCCACGCCCTTTGAGGCTGCAAAAAGGACAGAATAAAAACTGTCTGTTTTTTGCGTGCCAGAAGCGTCCGCGGTGCCGCTTTTCTGCGCCATAGGCTGCTCTAATGCCATTTGCCCGATTTGCTGTATCATATTCTCACCTCCTTTCGCTGAGTTTTATAAATAGATACCATTAACAGCCAAACAGATTTATGAACCTGCGCTGTTTCAACCCGCACCTCTAAATGGCAGTCAGGGATCTAAAAGCAGGTAGCCAAAAAGGCCGGAATTTATACGGCTCTCCTGTTTGCTGTATGGCTGACGAATTCCTCGATAAAAAGCTCCTGTTCTTTTATTTCCTCTGCATGGTATTCTCCGAGCTGCTTGTCCCTCAGCCGCTCAAGCCCGGAAATATCGCTGTTCATTTTAACTATCTCCTTCTGCTTTGCGGCCATGGCATTCGCTATTTTCTTCCTTTCTTCAACCAGTGAAATGGCCCTGCGGTTTAGCCTGCCAAGATAGTCTTTGTAAACCGCGATAGTGTGTGAAGGCATTCCGTTTCGCATTTTGGCTGTTAGGCTTTTGCTGTTCGCCTCAAATTCACGGTTTATATCTTCAATCTTTTTTGCAGTCTCCCTAAGCTTAAGCTGAAGCCGTGAAAGCTCGCTTTTCATAAGACCGAGCACCTGCCGCTTATATTCGAGAACTTTATCGAGAGAAAATCTAAATTTTTTCATCTGTCAGATTGCCCCCATAAGTTTTTCGGTCTCTTCAGCAGTGAATGTTTCGTCTACACCTTGTGTTAAAAAGCCATTTATCTGGTCTATCTTTTTAACTGCTTCATCAAGTTTCCGGTTCATGCCTGGCTTATATGCGCCAATGGAAATCAGGTCATAGTTCTGGTAATATGTAGCAAGCAGATCACGTATGCGGGCTGCTTGCTTTTTATGCTCAGGCGAAACTATATCATCCATAAGCCTTGAAATGCTGGCATTTATATCTATAGCCGGGTAGTGGTTCTGAGTCGCAAGCTTACGTGAAAGCACAATGTGCCCGTCAAGTATGCCGCGCACCGTATCTGCAATCGGCTCATTTGTGTCGTCGCCTTCAACAAGGACTGTATATATTCCAGTGATAGAACCTTTTTTAAAGTTTCCGCTCCGCTCAAGCAGCTTGGGAAGCTCGGCATAAATCGACGGCGTATATCCGCGCGCTATCGGCGGTTCGCCTGCCGAAAGCCCTATTTCGCGCCGCGCCATGGCGTAACGCGTCAACGAATCCATCATGAGCAGCACGTCTTTACCCTGATCGCGGAAATATTCAGCAACGGCCGTCGCCACTTCCGGGCATTTAGCACGGAACATGGCCGGCTGGTCTGATGTTGCGATTACCAACACCGTGCGGGCAAGGCCCTCTTTTCCCAGGTCCTTTTCAATAAACTCTTTTACTTCACGGCCCCTTTCGCCTACAAGTGCAATCACATTGACATCCGACTGCACATGTTTTGCAATCATGCCCATCAATGTGCTTTTGCCAACGCCGCTGCCTGAAAATATTCCTATCCTCTGCCCCTTACCAATAGTCAGCAGGCCGTCTATGGCTTTCACACCGTAGCTCAAAGGCTCTGTAATGCGTGGCCGCTCCAGCGGATTTGTATAGCTTGCATCGGTGTCGTAGTACTGCGTCGGATGGAAAGGCTCGAGCCCGTCAATCGGGCGGCCTATGGCGTCAATCGTGCGCCCTACCAGAAAATCGCCCACAGGCACGCGCAACTTGTGCTCCGTATTCTCCACAATGCTGCCAAGCCCTATGCCTTTGACATCACCGTAAGCCATCAAAAGGACATTGCCGTTTTTAAATCCAACGATTTCTGCCGTCACTTTTTCTGCGCCATTTTCCTTTATTGTGCAGATATCGCCGATTTTGCCGGGAAGGCCGGCGGCTTCTATCATCATGCCGGTTATGTTTTTAACTTTTCCCTCATAACTGAGCGGGTCGATCTTGGGCACAGCCTCGCATGCTGCTTTTAAATCCACCATGATAATGCCTCTCCATTCCGGCCGGCTGTCAATTTGTGCTGCCTGCTCCATCTGCCTTAACGGCTTCGTCTATGCCCTGCCGGATTTTTTTAAGCTGGCTGTCTATGCCAGCATCTATCACCTGATCAGGCGTTTCTATGACGCAATCCCCCTCGCTCATGCCAGGGGCCGAAACAACCTTTACGCTGTCGGAAACATCTTTAAGCTCATCAACTATGCTGCTGTCTGCCTGAAGGAGGGCGCTTGCCGTCTTGTTTGGAACATATATACGTACCCATTCCTGGTTGCGGTATTTCTCCATGGCAGCGAGTATAATCGAGTGCATGGCCTTGCTGTCAATTTCCAACTCGTGTTTAAGGATTGCCTTTGCCATAGCCACAGCGAGGCCTTCAAGGCCATCCTCAAACTTTTCAAGTATTTTTGCCTTCGACTTTTCAACATTTTCTATCATAAGGCTCAGTTCATCAAGGCTTTTGCAGCTTTCTTTTTTAGCCTTTGCATGGCCTTCTTCAAGGCCTTCGCGGTAACCGTCCTCTCGCCCTTTGCTCATGCCCTCTGCAGAGCCTTTCGCAAACCCGTCGGTGTAAGCCCTCTGCTTTGTATCTTTTGCTTCACGTGCTACAGCATCACGTGTCTGCCTGGCTTTTTTGTCACTGAATTTCTGAGCTGAATCCACAATCTGCTTGGCCTTAACAAAAGCATTTTCCAGCACTTCTTTCGGACTGCTGCCATACTGGGCGCTTTCGTCAGCCCCGGCCTGAGAATCCGGAAACAAGGCCTGCTGCTTCTTTTCAGGCGGTATGCCGGCATCAAGCTCTCGGCAGTGGTAATCCGAAATGGCGGATGATTTTTGGTCAAACCTGATAATCTTACTCAATTATCTCATCCTTCCCGCCTTTCGAAATTACAAGCTCGCCCTCACTTTCAAGGCGCCTGATAACGCCGACGATTCTCTGCTGAGCATCTTCAACATCCCTGAGGCGCACATTATGCGTATATTCAAGATCCGATTTGACTGTTTCCGCAGAACGGCTGGACATATTTTTGAAAATAGCATTGGAAACATCCTTGTTGACATTTTTAAGCGCATAGACAAGGTCTTTGGAATCCACTTCGCGCAGGAAACGCTGGATGGACATATCGTCCAGCGAGACAATATCTTCGAACACAAACATCTTTTTGCGGATATTCTCCGAGAGTTCCGCATTCTTGCGGTTCAGGTCGTCGAAGATGTTCTTTTCCGCCGTGCGGTCCATATTGTTCATAACGTCGGCCGCAAAATCCACACCGCCAAGAGTCGTGAAATCCATGTCGAACATATTTGAAAATTTACCTGCAAGGTTGTTTTCCACAATTTTTACAACTTCCGGTGAAGTGCGGTCCATCGTCGCAATTCGCTGCACAACGTCCACCTGCTTGTCCTGCGGCAGTTCAGCAATTACTGTTGCGGCCTGGTCCGGCCGCGCATACGAGAGTATCAGCGCTATTGTCTGCGGGTGCTCGTTCTGTATCGTTGCCAGCAGGTTTTTATAGTCCGCCTTGCGGAGGAATTCAAACGCTTTGTTGCGCAGGGACTTTGTGACACGATTGAGAAGCGAATTTGCTTCCTGTTCCCCGTAGGCTTTTTCAAGGACATTGCGCGCATATTCCATGCCGCCGTCCGTAACCACCTTCTGCGTCACACACAGCTGGTAAAAGTCATTCAGTATGGAATCCATCTTGTCTGAAGGTATGCTCGACGTTCGGGCTATCTCGTAAGTTATCTGCTCAAGTTCGTCTTCCCTCAGATATTTGTAAATTTTGGAAGCCGTGTCGGAACCAAGCGCAATAACAACAGCCGCCGCTTTCTGCGGGCCTGTAAGATTCTGCTCAGCCATGCTTCCCATCGTCTCCCTTCAGCCAACTGCGTATAAGTTGAGCAGCAATTTCCGGATTCTTTGAAGAGAAATCCTGAAGCTGGTTCCTGACCTGATCCTGTTTGCTGTTGCCCTCGCTACGCTGTTCTTCAATCGACGGCTCAGGCTGTGGCGGGGCAGCAGGCTCTTCAGGGTTCTGCACATCTTCATCTTCCGGAAGCATAGCCCCTTCAGGCTGCAGGTTCTCCATAAGCTCTTCCTGCCTTGCACGTTTTCTTCTCGACGCAGAGAGAACAATCAAAAGTATGATAAGGAGGATAAGTGCGCCGCCCGCAATAAGGATAACAGGGTTCTTAAGCAGCTGCTGGAAAACGCCTGTCTGAACGGCCGGCGCCGAAGCCGCCAGGCTTGAAGGCGCCACGGTCATAATCGCTACTTTGCTCGGGTCAACGGCTGCAGCATTCGCAACGAGCGATACAAGTTCCTGCTTGTTGGCGTCCGTCATATTGCCAGTTGTAACAACGACCGCTACTGTGAGATCGTCCAATGAAGCCGCATCACTCTGTATCTGCTCCTGTACTTTATTAACAAGGTAGTCATACGTTTTGCTGTCTTTCGCCGTTATTACATTGCCGCTTACGGTAACGCCCGGGTATGTGGTGGTGTCCGAATTGTGTTGGGTTCCTGCCACGCCTCCTCCTGACGACGTGCCGTCACGCGTTACTTCATTTGTCTCTTCAGAATAGCTGACAATGCCTTTCCCATTGCTTGTCGATGGAGTATATGTAACTATGTCCTGTATCTTTTTGTCAAGGTCCATCTTGCTTTTCACGTTTACGCTTATATTATTTGCTCCATATGCCCTCGCAAGAAGGTTTTTAATTTTGTTCTGCAGGTTATTTTCATATTGGTTTTCAATTTTCAGCTTGAACTCCGAAAGCGTAATCTGTGTTGAGCCATCCGAGCCTGAGTTTGACGAAGAACCCGCCAGCTCTTCGCCCGTAGAGCTATCCACAATCGTCACGTTGCTGGCTTTCAGGTTGGGGACACTTTTTGAAACAAGCTGCTTTATGCCATTTACCTGTTTCGAATCAAGCGTCTGCCCGCCTTTAAGCTTAATAGCGACCGAAGCGCTTGCAGCAGAAGTGCTGCTGTCATCCCATGCGTAAGTGTTGCTGTTAGGAAGGCTTATGGTCACATATGCGGTATCGACTGGGCCAAGCGTTTTTATAACGGTGCCCAGGCGGTCCTGCAGCTGGTACTGCTCGATTATTTTCCGTTCCTCATCTGTTGTCATGTTGCCTACATGCGAAGTGAAAAAGTCATAATTCGGGCCCGTTTTAGGGTAGCCCTCATTTGCAAGCTGCATTCTCACGGTATTTTCTTTATTTTTGTCTATATAAATCGTGCCATTCTCATTTTTATAGGCAACATCCATTGTCCTCAGCTGATTTGTCACTTCCTGTGCTTCATCGCTTCCAATGCCCGAATAAAGCACCGAGTACTGCGTGCGGTTCATGACCGAACTGAGGATAACCGAAAGGGCTATGGCCGCCCCCAGGCAGATAAAAATAACAATTTTAGTTTTCTTGCTGAGTTTCCCCCAAAATCCATGGAGGGGTTCAAAAATCTTTTTTAGCTTATCATTCATTTAGCTGCCTGAACCGCCCTTTCCGTGAATTGAGTGAATTGAATCAAACGCTGATGTTCATAACCTGATTATAGGCTTCGAGCAGCTTGTTGCGCAGTTCAATCACCATATCAACTGAAAGGTTAGCCTTTTGTGAGGCAATTATCGCGTTGTGCAGATCGTCGGACTGGCCTGTCGTCAGTTTATAGATTTCCCCGTTAAGGCTGCTGTTTGTCTGCTCCGCATTGGAGACTGCATCCTTAACAAGTGAGCAGAACGGAATTTCCGGTGATGAAGCGCCCTGCACTGCCTGTGCTTTATTCAGTGCACCGAGCGAATTTATAGCCTGTATAGGCTGTATTGTATTCATTACTGTCACTTTCCAATCTCAATGGCCTTAGCAGCCATATCTTTTACAGAATCAAAAGCTGTCATGTTTGCGTTATAGGCACGTGTCACAGCCATCATATCGGTCGTTTCCTTTATAAGGTCCACATTAGGCTTCTGCACATATCCGCGCGCGTCAGCGTCTGGGTTTGATGGGTCATACTCCACAGGAAAAGGCGCCTTGTCTTCTTCTATAGATGAAACCTTTACTCCGTTAAGCGGCATGTTCCCGCTGCTTTTTGCTGTCTGGCTGTCTAACATGCTCCGAAAGCTGCCGTTGGTGTCCGCACACTGGTAAACAGCCATCTTCCTGCAGTAAGGCCCGCCGTGTTCTGTCCGTGTTGTCTCGGCATTTGCGATGTTTTCCGAAATCAGGTCCATACGCAGCCTGCTTGCCGTCAGGCCAGAGCCGCTGATATCGAGCGAATGCAAAAAAGCCATTATTACTGACACCTCTAATAGAATTAATATTAGGACTAATTAGGACTAAAATAAGAATTTTATTTTGAAGAGCCTGTGATTGCCGCTTTCAGGCGGGTAAAATAATCACCCATCGTCTGAAGCGAGTAAGAGTAGTTCAGCGATGTGCGCGCCATACTTACCATCTGCTGCTCAAGGTCTACGCCGCTATTGTCAGCGCGGTATGTTTCCCTGGTATTTTCCGTCATAAGCGGTTTCGTATCTTCAATGCCATTTATTTCGTCCGGAACGTTTCCGCTTCCATCTATGCTGTCGATTTTGCTTTTAAGCTGATTTTCGAAAGAAATATTTTTTTCTTTATAACCCGGCGTTTCAATATTCGCCATATTGTCAGAAATAACCTTTTGGCGTGCCCATAGGCCGTCAAGGTCTTTCTGCAGAAACGCAGAAGGTATGCTGTCAAGCCAGTCCATTGAAAAATGAGCCTCCATTATAGTTTTTAAATTATGTAATACATCAGATGACATCAAATGTAATTTTGTTCACTTAAAGTTGACTTTTCTATTAATCTATAGGTATAACTGGTATAATAATATCGCATCCAGTTAATAAAAGCATAAAAATAGTTAAAAAACAAAAAAGCAGCATAATAAACACACCTTCTTATGCAAAGCAGCGGCCTATGCTGTATTTATACAATACTAATAAACAATATTTATAAATAATATATTATGATATAAAAGAAATGCTATAATTCTTTAAAGTACGAAATCTAAAGCAAATAAAAATTTTATCAGAATTTTATCAGAATTTTCAAGGTCATCATACCTTTTGCTCAAAATATTCTCTTTATACCATTTAATGATATTATTATACATATAAGTTAAAAAGTCAACAGGTAATAGTCTCGAAAAGAATAGTTTGCAGCAAAATGCCTTTTTAATTTGCAGTAAGTGCAAACATTTTAGCTAATATACACATATATGGATTTATATGGCTTTAAAAAATTGGCAGCATATCCGTCTAAATTTTTTATTTATCATGCCGATACTAAAGATAAGCAGAGGGGTGAATACAAATGATTATAAACGGTATGCGTTACGGCGCAGACCTTTTTTCTGATATTGTTCCGGCAAACAGCGAAAAGCCGGTTGCAAAAGCATCTGTGCCAGCAAAGAAGCTGGTTGACAAATCATACATCGCCATGCGCAGGAATGCAGACACAATACAGATCTCTTCTCCGTATGTCAAAAGAGACTACGAATCACTGCAAAGTGTAAAAAGTCATATTATGGACGAAATAAACCGCGATGCGGCGCCTGAAAAACTGTGCGAGCTTAAAAGCCGCATTGCCGCAGGCAACTATCAGATAGACACGGGCGAGCTCGCCCGTTTGCTTTCTGAATAGTGTTTCACAGGGAGGGAATCGCCATGCTTACGAAAGAATGGTCTGACAGGCTTCTCAGTTTCTTTAAAGGCCTTCTCGATTTTTATAAAAAGTTTCTTGCGCTTGAGCGCGAGAAATATAATATACTTATTTCCGGCAAACTTGAGCAGCTCGATGACTGCATGAAGCGCGAGCAGGCCTTTTCACTCAAAGCCCGTGGGCTCGAGCAGAAACGGCAGGACCTGCTTAAAGAGGCAAGCGCAGGGCAAAGCTCTTTCCGTGAGCTTATCGGGCAAACTGAGCCTTCCCTACAGCCCGGCATGCGGAAAATATACAGTGAACTTTCATCTACAGTCAGCGATGTCCAGCGTACCAACAAAAAGTGCAGCGAAATAACACACATGAAGCTCGGGTATGTATCCAACATAATCTCCAAGGCGGAGAACGGGCCCGAGCTAAAACAGATATATGGGAAAAAGCAGGGTAAGGCTGAAATGCCGGAAGATTCATTCTCAAAGAAAGTATAAAGTGAAGATTTGAAGCGGAGGAATTGCCATGAGTTCCACATTTGACGGATTATACATCGCCCGCAGCGGGGTGCAGGCCAGCCGTGCAAGCCTTAACATATCCGGCCAGAACATCACAAACAGCGAGACCGACGGGTACACAAGGCAGAAGGTGGACCAGTCTTCCATCCCGCCGTCTGAATACGGCGGGTTCTGGGCTACGTCGGGAGCCGTGTGCGGCGGCGGCGTCAGTACAGACAGCGTGAGCCAGCAAAGGGATAAATTCCTCGACGGCGAATACCGCACACAGAATGCAAAAAGCGGCGAAAGCTCCGGGATCCTTAATGCCCTTAATAGTATGGAAACCATTTTTACCTCAGCCACCACAGCAACATCCTCTTCCGCCTCCGCCGTCATAAACGTGCTAAGCAACGAGTTCAGCAATCTTGTGTCAATGCTCGAGAACTTTACTACAGGTAAATCATCCGAAAGCAATATACGTGAAGAGGCAAAGCTCCTCGCCACTGACCTCAACACGGCCGCAAAGTCACTCAATACCATACGTGAGCAGCAGTACTCAGATCTTTCACAGTACGGTGTTGGCAAGGCAAATGACCTTATGGAAAATATTGCTTCGCTTAACCAGCGCATTAAAGAAGCTGAGGTTGCAGGCGCCCCTGCACTTGAGCTGAAAGACGAGCGCAACTCAATGCTTGACAAGCTTTCGAACTACGTGGGAATACACGTCAAGTACACAAAGGAAGACGCTGGCGGTGGCCGTAAATACGACAAGCTATCGGTTTCTCTCGCCGATAACGACGGCAATGCTATTACTGGTGAAGACGGCAAACCGGCCTATACACTGATAGACGAAAACACCTTTTCAAAGTTCAGCATCGCACGCGATGGCAATGACGATGCAACAGGCACAGCGACAAGCTCTCCTTTCAAAATTACACATATCAAACTTTCCGGCCTTTCCAAAGACGGCGGACATACCTTTGGCACAGACCAGGGCCTTAAAAACAGTGGCATCATATCCGGCACTTTTTCAGGCTACCTCAAGCTGCTGAACGAAAGTGGCGAGTATGATGCGAAGTCAGACGGCATAACAACTACAGATCGTGGCATAGGGTTTTACTCACAGCTCCTCAGCACCGTCGCCCGCAGTTTTGCAGGAAAAATGAACGGCGATAATATTACAGCAGGCGGAGTACAAAATAATTTGTTCTGCGGATATGCAAGCGATGGTACGGAATCTCCGGATGCAAAAAATATTACAGCTGAAAGCATTCATGTTGCTTCCACATGGACAGACGGCAAACTTATAAAAAGCAAAAATGCTGGCACAAGCGATAGCGACAATACTGACGCTTCATACACTAATATAGACCACATGATAAGCGACCTCAAAGATGCGGAGCTTAGCCTTAAAACACATGATGGTGAATCAGGTATCGTAGTTTTCAAGGGAACACTTCAGAAAGCGTTCGCTTCCATAGCCACCATGCTCGGCGAAGATGCGAACAGCCTTGAGGTGAAAGATACATCCAACACAAACATCCTCAGCAATGTAGACAATAAGCGCCAGTCCGTTTCTTCAGTCAGCCTTGATGACGAGGCAGTCAATATCGTAAAGTACGGCCAGGCGCTTAATGCCTCTTCACGCTTTATGACCGCCGTAGATGAATGCCTTCAGACTATTATCAACAATATGGGCCTTGCTGGCAGGGGGTAATTTGATTTATGATTAGAATCACAAACCATATGATGATGAACAACTACACTAAAAACGTAAGCGACGCGTTTGCTTCTGCCAATAAGGCAATGGAACACGCCATAGACTACCGCCGGTTTGACGAGCCGTCCGACGACCCGCTGGCCGCTTCACAGACATTTGACGTGCACTGGATGCTCAGCCTGAATGATAATTACAGCACAAACGTTTCAAACCTCACTGGAATTATGACAACAGCCGATAAGCTGCTCCAAAACGTTGACACCCTCCTTACAAATGCCGACACAGGTAATGTGCTGCAGTCAATAAACGGTACAATTAACAGTGACAACCGTAAAATTATTGCGAACCAGCTTGTAAATATCCGCAACGAGATAGTTTCGCAGATGAACTCGCAGTACGCCGGCGGCTATATGTTTGGCGGCTCAAATGACACGGATACCCCGTTCAAGATGGTAGGCGACCAGCTTTACTACCGCGGTGTCAATGTCGATACAGGCAAGCTGAAAGATGACCCAAGCAAAACATTTGATCTCGACAAGCTTGCAAATGAGACAACTTATGTGGATATCGGCCTCGGTATGAAATACAATGATGATGACACCATAGACAAGCAGAGCGTTTTCAACAGCTCAATGCCCGGCATTGCCTATCTCGGCTATGGCACAGACTCAAACGGCAACCCGAAAAACGTCTGTTCGCTCCTGACGAAAATTTCAGATACGCTTAACTCGGCTTCAGACAACGAAAAGCTTTCAACCGCCGACCTCGACAAAATCACAAATTACATAAACACGTTCCGCGAGTCGCACGAAAAACTGCGCGGCGGCCAGTCGGCAATCGGCCAAAAACTGCAGTTTCTCGACAGCACCTCCCACTACATCTCGCAGGTCAACTTAAACCTTAAGGAAAAAGACAACAAGGTCGAATACCTGAGCCCATACGACGCGATTGGAACATTTTATAGCCAGAAGTACTGCTATGAGGCTTCGCTGAAAGTCGGTGCCCAGATACTGCAACAGAGCCTGATGGATTACCTCAAGTAATTTTCCGCTGTGACTGATACGGCAATTTTGCAAGGACGTGTTCGAATGTTGCTTATTATCGAAAACAAAGACGACCCCACCGGCCAGATTGCCGAAGAAACTGACGGCCCCACACCGGCCGGTTATTTTGACTACATATATGTTCCTGCCATACGCGCGCCGCTCCAGGGCGGTGCAGAGCGGGCGAAGCTTGAATATTTTGTCGGCAGGCTGCGCTACGAAAAAAGAATCGGCGCGCCCAAAGGAAGCGGGCAGCCGCGGCAGAAACTTCTGCCGCTTTTCCTCAAGGCTGTGGGGCGCATTGGCAAACCCCCGAAGTATATCACCGCCGCGGCCGGTGCAGACTACAGTTTGGATGGGAAAAACGGCAGCCATGGTTTTTGCGTGAAAGCATAGCCATTGAGAGAAATTGGAGGGCTTAAAATGGAAAGCACCGCTGAAAATAAAGTCCTGATACATTTCCCTGACGGCATCTATGGGTTCGAGAGCATTAAAGATTTTATTCTGCTTCAGGAAGATGAAAATAAAGTCATCTGGGCGCTTCAGGCGGCGGATAAAGATTACCCGACGCTTATTGTCGTCGACCCGTTTATGGTTGCATCCGGCTACAGCCCCGCACTCACACATGATCAGGAAAAGCTCCTCGGCAACCCTGAGAAGGAAGATTTGTGTTACCTTTCCGTGATGGTGATACGCCGCAGGCTGGAGGATTCCGTTGTCAACCTTAAAAGCCCCATAGTGATAAATGCCAGGAGCCGTACCGGAATGCAGGTAATCCTTGATGGAAGCGACTATCCTGTTGAGTACAGGCCGTTCCATAAGCAGAAGTGCGGGGGGCAGGAAACATGCTCGTGATATCGCGCAAAAAGTCGGAGTCTTTCCTCATAGGCAACGATATCGAGATTATCGTCACTGCTATAGGTTCAGACCGTGTGGAGCTCGGCATAAAGGCGCCGAAAGGCGTGCCTATCCTCCGCCGTGAGCTTCTCGATACCGAGAATCTTAACCGTGAGGCGGCTTCCTCTGTCCCTGAAAAAGATACGGTGGAAAAACTCAAAAAAATGTTCGGCGGCAAAGGTTAAGCCGCCGTTTTTTTATGCGTTTTCAGGCCTGCGCCTTCAGCAGCCGCTGTATGCAGCATAAAAATCATAAAAAGTTTTGCGCAAATATTGTTTTGTTCTAAAGTTTCGGGATTCCATACCGATATATTGAGTGAAAATTCAAAAGGCTGCATGTTCCCACAGGGCTACAGGGCCCGTAAGCCCCCGCGGAGTAGCTTTCAAGAATTTAATTAAAAAAAATGAATGAAGAGAATGGATTCTCTTCCCCGCATAGCCGCAAAGGCCGCGGGCAAAATCAAGGAGGAAAAATTTATGCGTATTCAACACAACATCAGCGCTCTCGACGCTGCAAACAGATTAAAGACAAACGACAACGAAATCAGCAAGAATATTGCTAAGTTGTCTTCAGGCTACCGCATCAACAGTGCGGCAGACGACGCAGCAGGCCTTGCAGTTTCTGAAAAAATGCGTGCCCAGATAAACGGCCTTAACCAGGCACAGGACAATGCAAAGAACGGCATCTCGCTTGTACAGACAGCAGAGGGCGGCCTCAATGAGACTTCCGCTATCCTGCAGAGGATGAACACGCTGGCTGTCGAGTCCGCCAACGGTACTTATCAGGACGGAACAGACCGTGCTAACCTTCAGAAAGAAGTCTCAGACCTGAAGAGCACAATCGACCGTATTGCTTCTTCCACAAACTTCAACCAGATTAACCTGCTTGACGGCTCGCTTTCAACCAGTGCTGCCCAGGTCGAAGTTGACCCTCACCTTGCAGCAAATGTTAAAGCTACAAATGCTGTAGCTGGTGAAAATGATGTAACAATCAGTAAAGGACTTAACGGTACTGCATCTGGTGCCAGTTCCACTTATACTTTTACTGTTGATGAAAATGGCGCAAGCACTACACACACTATTGAACTTTCATTTGCAAAAACTGCAGTTACAGCCAATGGTTTCACTTATAGTATTGACGGAGGCTCTACCGGCACAACTACAGCTACAATAGGTGGCGCAGCTAAAGCTACTGCAACCAATGTTGCAGGAGCTTTAAGCGAGGTCGTCGGTAAGGCTGACTGGGGCAAAGACTTTACACTTGGTGGAGTTGCTCCTGCAATAACATTTACTGCACTAAAGGCCGGAACTGCGGCTCCTGAGATAACCGGTTTAAGCTATGAGATTCATGATGATGGCGGAAAAGCAATAGGCACAGAGGGCGTTGCAACAGCAAAGGCCGCCGAAGACTCCGTGCAGGTTCTTGACGCTACGGCTCAGACAATAGATGGCACAGTAGGCACCGGTGACACTGCTGTCAATGCCCAGAGCAAAGTTTTCACTGTTGGTGGGCGTAAATTTGCACTTGCTAAGACAGGCACTGAATCTAATGTACAGAGCATGGTAGGCAAGGATGTCGACGTCCTTTCAGCTACAGCTAGTGGGGTAACTGCTGCTGATATCACTAAGGCCGTAACCGAAATCAACAAAGTAGTTGGCCAAGATGTTGTTTACCAGGTAAAAGACACAACGGATGGCACACCGAATGCCGCAGGCACAGGTTTGGCGTTTGGTGACGGCAAAGGCGTTGCTGGCAGCGGCAAGGCGCTTTCTTTCCAGGTTGGTGCTGACAACAAATCTGACCAGCGTGTATCGCTCGGTATCAAGGATATGAGTTCAAAGGGTCTCGGCATTGCAGGTGTCAATGTTGGTGACCAGTCTTCTGCTCAGACAGCAATTAACACGATTAAAGCTGCTATCAACACAGTTGATACAGAACGTGCTAACCTCGGTGGTATCCAGAATGAGCTGGAGCACACAAACAACAACCTCAACACAATGAGCCAGAACCTCACATCGGCTGAGAGCACAATCCGCGACGTGGACATGAGCAACGAGTATGTCCAGTACTCAAAGAACCAGATCCTCTCGCAGGCAGCTACAGCAATGCTGACTCAGGCAAACGCACAGCCTCAGAACGTACTCTCACTCTTAAAGGGCTGATTTTCCTAAGACTGTATCTTAGATTTTATAAAAATATCTCCGGTGTGCGCACACCGGAGATATTTTTATGCTTTCATCTGAATATATCACACAGCCAGCATGGCGCACTTACGGCCTTACTGGGGAAGGCGCGCTGCCAGCTCACGCATATCAGGCTCTGTGTGCGTAATCTTCTGGTAGCGGCGCACGTCCACATCATCAGGCATAAGCCTTGCGAGCTGCGCCGTGTAGATGCCCGCCTGCTTCAGGTCGCCTTTCGCTATCAGCAGCTCTATGTTTTTCTTGACCTGCGCACCAAGCTCACGAAATTCCCTCGCTTTTGCCTCACTGCTTTTTGCCTCCGCTTCGAACTTCCTTAAAATGAACTCAACAGGTTCTTTCATAGCCGGGTACGCCTTAAGCCCGAGGCGCAGGTCCCTGATGCAGCCTGCGCCGTCGCCCTGCCGTTTTGCTTTTATCGCTTCGCCTGCATAGTAGCCGAAGCGGCACTCACGCGGCAGGCTGCCCACTGCGGAATGGCTGAGAATTTCCGGCCTGAAAGCGCCGTGCACGCACCTTGCCATGCTTTCCATATATGCCTGCACCAGCCGACCGTATTCCTTTTTGTCACGCCTTTTGCTGCCGCCTGTGATACACATTTTAAAGCAGCACGACATGCAGAAAAGGGCTTTCGGGTTTTCGAACGAAAATGCGTCCGCATAATCAAGCATCACGCTGGGGAAATCGCCATGCATTTTCGCAATTTTACCCGCATACACAGCCATATCGTCCGCCTCAATTTTGGAGATATACTGCATAAGGTTTTTACGGCTCTTCAGAATATAATACAGCGCATCGAATTCATCCACGCCCCACATGGCCTTCTGCTGTTTCAGCGCTGAAAGCTGCGCGTCGGCCTGCCTGCTGTCGCCGCGCTTTGCGGCGAGCCTCAGGCGGCAGAGTAATGTATATCCATCGCCGCTGTTATTTTTGGCGAATGCCTCAAGGTACTGCGCGCGCTTTTTCGGATAATTATAATAATAATATTCGGCATAATTTATAAACGGCTTTATCCTGCCTTCATCGTCAAGTTTTCTGAATCTATTGTAATACATCACTGGAACTGACCAGTCACCCGACTTCTCAGCAAGTTCAAAGCAGAATTTCAGGCTGTCAACGCCTGCCGCCGATTTTGTGGAAAAATTAATTTTAGCTGCACACGCCGCAGCCTCGTCCGTCCTGCCAAGTTCCAGCAGCGCCATACCGTCCAAAATTATGGCCGATGTCCGGCTTTCTTCGTTATTCGAGTGGAAATCCGCAAGCAGAAGGCCGCTGCGGTCTATCTCCCCTTTTTCATACAGCTTATACATTTTCAGGTACTTTCCGCCGTATGCAGCAGCCTTTGCATAATCTTTCAGCATATAAGCGCTCATTTCGGCCAGCCAGTAAAATTCCAGATGGAAAACGCCCGGCTCATTTTCTTCCTTAAGTGCCTTCGGCAGCTCATCAATCAGCTCGGCATATTGTCCCCTGTTATATAACGCTTTAAAACAAATATATTCAAATCTTGCGTTGTAATGGAAGGCACATCTGTCCCGTTCCGGCAGTTTCTGTGCCGCCAAAATCCCGCGCCGTGCGTAATCCGCCGCTTTTGCATCGTTGCTTCCAATCAGATTCAGGCTGACTTGTGCCAATGCTTTGAGGTCGTCTGGATCCTGCTTCAGCTCTTTTTTCAGTAGTGCAAAGTTCCGCCTGTCATGGTTTTCCTCTTCTTCTTTAGTATTGTAAGCATAACCATAATGGTGTGCAAACGCGCTGAGCATTTTAACCGGCGTGTATATTGGAAGGCCCTCATGCACAATATTATGGAAACGTATTTCCGGCTGCAGCCTAACCACTCGCTCGGCGTAATGGTCATTATAATTTTTTCCCTGAAAGTCATTATAGTTCCTCTGGATATAGGCCGCCATATTATAGTTGTCGCATTCGCCGCTGTTAAAGAAATCTATAATCGGCGTCACGTCGTCGAACCACTCGTCGGCGTCAATAAACATGAACCACTCACCCTGCGCGGCGTCAATGCCTGTGTTGCGCGCGGCTGAAAAGTCATCGCACCATTTGAAATTTATGATATGGTCGGTATATCTTTTCGCTATCTCAACAGTGCGGTCTGTGCTTCCGGTGTCGGTAAAAATCAGCTCGCTCGGCACGGCATCCATAAGCGGCTTGAGGGAACTCAGGCATTTGCCAAGCGTTTTCTCTTCGTCCTTTGCTATGATGCCGATGGTAAGGCGCAGCTTATGGCCGTGGAACAGGCCGCTGCCCTGCAGCCTGACTTTTTGGCGGCTGTCTTTTATAGGAATCGCTTTCATCAGATGAAAACCTCTTTTTCGTAAAATACAAGTTGCCTTTTCATATATCGGCAGTAATAAAACTTTTCTTTAACTGTATCACAAATTTTTGCCATGATACCGCTTTTATGATATACTTAATTGAAGATGATAATTATATTAAATTAAAGCTGAAGAGTAAAGTATGATAACCATAAGCGTCTGCATGATAGTTAAAAATGAAGAGAATGTGCTCGCACGCTGCCTCGGCAGCCTTGCCGGCATTTACGACGAGCTCATAATAGCCGACACCGGCAGCACAGACCGCACAAAGAAAATCGCCGCGCGCTACACCGATAAAATCTACGATTTCCCGTGGAATGGCGATTTTTCCGCCGCCCGTAATTTTGCCTTCTCAAAAGCTTCCATGGAGTACATATACTCCGCCGATGCCGACGAGGCCATCGACGAAGAAAACCGCAGGAAGTTTTTAAAGCTCAAGCAAAGCCTTCCGCATGATACGGAGCTTGTGCAGATGCGCTACAGAAACCAGGAAAAGTACAACACGGTTTACAACCTGAAAACCGAGCTGCGCCCCAAGCTGTTCCGCCGCCTGCGCACATTCCGCTGGAAAGGCCCCGTGCACGAAACAGTCGACCTCGGCGTCCGCATGGCAAACAGCGACATAGCCATAATGCACCTGCCGGAAAGCCAGCACGCCCCGCGCGATTTTTCAATGCTCAGGGAAGCCGCGTCCAAAGGGCAGCTCAACAGTAGACTCGCCCGCATGTATGCAAAGGAGCTCTTTATCGGCGGCACAGACAGCGATTTCCTTGAGGCATACCCGGTTTTCGAGCCTGTCCTCCATGATGGAAACGCATCGCTTGACGATGTGCGCGCGGCGCAGTGTGTAGTTGTGCATGCTGCGCGCCTTAAAAAAGACAGCGCCATGATGTTTAAGGCCGCCCTTAAGAACGTCATAGCGGAGCCGTGCGCCGAAGTTTGCTGTGACCTCGGCGCATATTTTGCCGGTACCGGCGATTTTGAGGAAGCGGCCACATGGTACTACACGGCCGCTAACGGCGCCCACAGCGAGCTCAACGTCCGCCTCTCGGGCGATGTCCCGCTGCTCCGCCTTGCCGGCTGCTACAAAAAGCTCGGCATGCTCCGTGAAACCGGCGAGTGCCTGAGCCGCGCCGGTAAATGGAAACCTCCTGCCGGAGACTGAGCGCTACAAATTTCCCGCCGCAGCTTTATCAAAAGCTGTAGCCAAGGTTCTTTTTAATGGGCTTCGGATTCATAATTTGTTTAACATTTCACATAATAAATGTGTTATATTTTGTATAGGGTTCGTTTATACTAACTGATTTGCATAGGAAGGACTGAATCATTGCAATGAATAATTACAAAATTAGCGACGTAAATGGAATGGAGATTCTCGATTCCCGCGGAAATCCTACTGTGGAAGCCACAGTTACGCTTGAAAATGGCGTGGCTGGCACAGCTGCAGTTCCAAGCGGTGCCTCAACAGGGACTTTTGAGGCTCTGGAACTGCGTGACGGCGATTCAAACCGCTATGGCGGCAAAGGCGTCACCAAGGCTGTAAAAAACATCGACGAGCAAATTAGCAAAGTCGTAAAAGGCCTCGACGCGACCGACACGGCTGCTATCGACGGCGCCATCCTTGCGGCAGACGGCACAAAAGATAAATCCAAGTACGGTGCAAACGCCGTGCTTGCCGTTTCCCTTGCGGCAGCGCGTGCAGGGGCAAATGCTCTCGGCATCCCGCTCTACCGTTTCATCGGCGGCATATGCGCCGATACGCTGCCTGTGCCAATGATGAATATCCTCAACGGCGGCGCTCACGCGGCAAACAATATAGATATTCAGGAATTTCTAATCATGCCGACAGGCGCCCCGTCATTCTCCGAAGGCCTGCGCTGGTGCGCAGAGGTCTTCCACAAACTCGGTTCACTGCTCAAAGCCAAGGGCTTCTCTACGGCTGTAGGCGACGAGGGCGGCTATGCGCCGAGCCTTAATACAGACACCGAAGCCATTGAGCTTATCCTCGACGCAATCAGGGGCGCCGGATATAAGCCCGGAACCGATTTCGTGCTTGCCGTTGATGCAGCCTCCAGTGAATGGGCAGGCCCGGACGGTTATACCCTCCCGAAGCATAAAGCGCACTACACAACAGATGAGCTCATCGACTTCTGGAAAAAGCTGATATCCAAATACCCAATCCGCTCGCTTGAAGACCCGCTTGGCGAAGACGACTGGCAGGGCTGGGCAAAAATCACGGAAGAGCTCGGCAGCAAAGTCCAGCTTGTGGGCGACGACCTGTTCGTCACCAATACAAAGCGCCTACAGCGCGGCATCTCAATGGGATGCGGCAACTCCATACTGATAAAGCTCAACCAGATTGGCTCACTCACAGAGACTATCAGCGCCATACGCATGGCAAAGCGCGCAGGGTACACCACAGTCATTTCACACCGCTCCGGCGAAACCGAAGACACAACCATTGCAGATCTTGCCGTTGCGCTTAACGCCTGCCAGATAAAGACCGGCGCGCCAAGCCGCACTGAGCGTGTTGCTAAATATAACCGCCTGCTCCACATAGAAAAGGAGCTTAAGGGCGGAGCCAAATATCCGGGTTCCAACTGCTTTGCAGGCTGAAGGAAATCTATAAAGGCAAAAATGATGGGCGGGAAAATTCCCGCCCATCATTTTTGCTTAAATATATTTTACTGCTTGCGCAGGTGAATCCATTCAATCCCTTCCTCAAGCTTATTAGCCTGGGCAGAAAGCTCTTCGCTTGCCGCCGCACTCTCTTCGGCTGTTGCCGAGTTCGTCTGCACGACTGCCGACACCTGGTCTATGCCCTGCGTAACCTGCGAAATTGAAGTAGCCTGCGCGCTTGAAACGCTCTGGATGCTCTGGACGCTCTTGTTGATCAATGAGATTTTCTTTGCAATAGTGGCAAATGAATTCGCCGCTTCGGAAGCAATCTCATGTCCGTTCTTAACATCATCGGAAGAATTCCCAATAAGAGTTGCCGTCTGCTTTGCAGCATCTGCAGACTTGCCTGCAAGGTTGCGCACCTCTTCAGCAACAACAGCAAAACCCTTGCCTGCTTCACCTGCGCGCGCAGCTTCAACAGAAGCATTCAGTGCCAGGATGTTTGTCTGGAAGGCAATGCTGTCTATCACTTTGATTATTTTTGCGATCTCTGCGGAAGAAGTAGAAATGGAATCCATAGCCGCCAGAAGCTGTTTCATCTGGCCGTTGCCTGTTGTAGCTTCGCCCGTTGCCGAATCCATCTCGCCTGCAATCTCCGTAATGTTCTTCGATGTCTGGTTCACTTTTGCTGAAATATCCGAGACTGAAGACGAAAGCTCTTCAACGGAGCTTGCCTGCTCCGTGCTGCCCTGCGCCAGCTCCTGGGCACCATCAGCTACCTGCTGCGAGCCGCTCCTTACCTGATCAGCAGATACCTTAATGGAACCCATTATCTGGTTCAGGTTGTCGAGTATCTTATTGACGGCTTTAGAAATCGGGTTAAAGTCTCCGGCATATTCTCTCAGTGCTTCATTGTCGCATTTCCCGTTTGCTATCCCCGTAAGTACCGACGAAACTTCCGAAATCACTTTCTGCAGCCGCTCAAACGTTTCGTTGAATGAAGATGTAAGCATGCCAAATTCATTTTTCGACTTATATTCCGCTCGCATGCCAAAGTTGCCTTCAGACAGCGCTTTTGTGCAGTTTATTACTTCGTTCAGAGGTTTGTTTATCGCATTCGATACGTCTATGCCTACAAAAATCGCGAATGCAATACATACCGCGGTAATGGCAATAAACAAAACGAAAAACGCATTTGCTTCGTTGCAGTTACCCTGGTATGACCTTTTTGCTTCAGATATTCGGTAATCCATGCATTTTGAAAAGGTGTCGTCAATAGACATTGCGCTCGTATTTGCCTCTTCCAAAATGGCGCTTGCATCTGCCGTATTCCCCATCTTCGCATAGGCAAGTGCGTTCTCAAGCTTTGGAAAATAAGAGCTTTCATAAGTCAGTTCAGCGCCCTGAAGTTTTGTTTTCCACTCCTTAGTTTTCACAGTAGCATAAAACTTTTTGTATGCTGCCCGAAAAGCCACATCATTCTGCTCCATATAAGCTGAGGCTCTGCTGAGTTGCCCCGCATTATTGCTGCACAGAACAGCCATGGTACTTGCAGACTCAACAGCACGTACGTCCGTTTGCATCTCGGAAAGTACCGGCATTGATTCCAGCCTCATTTGTATTCCCGCTTCTTCTATGGAAGAGTTATGCATGCTGTAAATGCTAAGGCCTGCAAGTATGGCTGATAAAGCTGCCATTAGAATTAGCGCAGACATGAGCCGTTTTTTTACTTTCATGTTCTGGAAAAATTTTTTCATCAAATACACCCCGTTCAATGTTGTAATGTAGAAATTAACTTTAAGTGAAATATTAGTGGCATATTTAGCTTATAGGTATATTAATTATATTTTATATTGGTGTTTCTGTCAAGCAGTATCAGCGTGATTCTCTGTATTTTATGCAATATTACAAAATTTGCGAAGCTTTATTCCGATGTTTTTCATACATATCTGCATAGTAAAATTAAATCCCGGTTCAAGGTGGGGACCAGGATTCCGTAAGGATATTATTTCCACACGCCAGCCTGCCGCATTATCCACGCAATGCTTGCGATGCAAGCTCCGTATACACTGTTTTCCCATCCCTGCGCTCCGAAAGCATAAGGCTGAATTTTTCTATGCGCATCTGAAGGGCGGGCACAGTGAACACACTCCTGTCACAGTTATCTTTCAGCCGCACCTGCCGCATAAGCGTCAGGTGCGGCCTGTAAAAGCGGGAATCCACTTTAAAGCCGTGCGCACGCAGGCTGTGGCAGAGAGCAGCGTATAACGCGCACAGCGGCGAGCTGCGCTCCACGCCGGCCCAGTAAATGTCACCGCCGCTGCGGTGGAAACAGCCTATCCCGCCAATCTCGGCAGAAAACGGCTCTGCCGTTACATCATTCATTGCATCTTTGGCAGCGGAAAGCCTCTGCGGCACCACTTCCCCCAAAAAGGCAAGTGTAATATGCATGTTTTCCCGAGGGGTAACCCTGCCTTTCATACAGCAGGAGCGCATCCGCTCCATTGCGGAACAAAGTGCATTCTTTACCGGCTCATCCAATCCGACTGCATAAAACAGACGCATTTTATCACCTCTATATCTGATTTTTATTTTTTTAATTATACACTCAAGCCTGCACCAATCATGATACTTTGATGAAATTAAAATAAAAAAAGGCGCTTTTTTGTCGAAAGCGCCTAAAATGTCCAATTGTTTTCAAGTCAGTCAAAGCTGGTGGCGGAAGCCATAGCCGGTGTTTCCTTTAATATACCTGTCCGGGCGGCAGACTTTTTTGTCCCATGCATCACTGCTGTGCATAACAGCGCGGTCCCTGCGGTCCGGCCAGCAGTTTACACGCATTTCTTTCAGGTAACTTGGCCGGAACCCCAAAAAATCCATAGCACATTCCTCCTGAAAATTGTGTTTATCGTAAATTTCGGAAGCAGTGTCCGGATCTCCTGCTCCATACAGCGATGTTAGCACGTTCAGGGGCAAATGAAAATACCTTACGTAGATTTCCGTTATAGATTGAGATTTCCGACCGTCCTTCTTTTCCTTTTCATAAAAAGCCGCTGCAAAGCTTTTTATAATTAACCGCTCAAAACATTTTTTACTTTATACTTGAAAAATCAGAATACAGAAGCTATAATATAAAATAATTAAATAGAAAGTGCAAAGGGGCATATCGGTTTTAAAATCGATATGCCCCTTTTCTTTCTCCGTAAAGCAGATTTAACTTTTTGAGGTGATCGTCAATGGATAAAATCGATGCAGTCCTGATTGAAGCGCTCCAGGAAAACGCCCGCGTGCCAATCAAAGCACTTACCAAAAAAGTTTTTCTTTCATCTCCCGCCATATCTTCCCGCATAGAAAAGCTCGAAAAGCATGGGCTTATCAGCGGATATCACGCCGCAGTCAACCAGTATAAGCTCGGCTACCACATCGAGGCATTCATCAACCTCCAAATGTCGCCTAACCAGAAGCCAGAGTTCTACCCGTTTATACGTGCCTGCCCGAACGTCATCGAGTGCAACTGCGTCACCGGCAAATATTCCATGCTGATAAAAGTCATCTACCACAGCACTGTCGAGCTTGACGAATTTATCGGCAGGCTGCAGAAATTCGGGCAGACTGAAACACAGATAGTCTTTTCCACACCCGTAGAGCCGCGCGGGATTGACCTTTCCGAAAGCGTGCCTTTAAAGCTCAGGGAAAAAGCCTGACGCCGCATCAGCCATCGGGCCATATTATATATTATTTTCTTCGGCGCAGGAAGCCTATAATCATCCATATCCCGAGAACAGCGGCGAGAAAAAATCCTGCCGCGCCAAGGGCCGGAATGCCGAGAAAGCATTTTGGCAGGTTCGAAGTGCTTAAAATTGCAGACGCAATCAGCAGCCCGCCTTCCGCAAAGCCGATGGCAATGCGGTCAGCTATCCTCCCAATCGCCTTAATCGGCCTCTCTGAACCTGTAATCTCCACATTCGTTTTCGTCTGGCCGCGTATGCCCATCTTAAGCAGCTCAGAGACCTGCGAAGGTATCTGCGGAATACGCCTGCCGGACTGGGCCATTGAAACCAAAGCTTTTTTTATCTCCTGGTGCGGATCCATATAGTCTGCCGCTTTGCTCGAAAGGTGGTTTACCATTACCTGCAGCACATTTATATTTGGGCTGATGGCGCTTATGACGCCTTCCATGGTTATAAGGCCGCGCCCAAGCACCGAAACGCCTTTAGGCATGGCAAGCCCGTTCCTGTCCGCAACTGCTGTGAGGTCGTCACGTACAGTCATCATATTCATGTTGCCTATGTCGAGCGTCTCATAACGGTTAACAAGGCTGTCAACATCCGTGAAGAGCCGCGGCCTGTCTACGGGCGCCGACGGTTCACAAAAGACGAGGAGAAGACTGCACAGTTCATTCACATCGCCGCGCACGGCAGCGCTTATCACATTGCGGAAGATGTAGCGGTCACGATTTGAAAGCCGGCCCATAAGCCCCATGTCGATCCATACGATTTTCCCGTCACGTATGCGCAGGTTGCCGGGGTGCGGATCTGCATGGAAGTATCCGTCGTCAACTATCTGCTTAACATAGTTTTCGGCAAGCTTTTCGCCTATCTCGTCGATGTCATAGCCTTCCGCCTTAAGCTTTGCGGTGTCGTCAATCGGTATGCCGTCGATATATTCCATAACAAGGACGGATTCCGCAGAGTACCTGCGCATCACGCGCGGGCTTGTAACATACGCAATGCCCGAGTTAAGGCGGCCGAACTCTTCAGCCTGGTCTGCTTCTTTCAGAAAATCCATTTCCTGAAGGGCGGCAGACCACATTTCGTCTGTCACCTGGTTGAAATCGACAGTGTCCCCTGTCCGCCAAACTATTTTAAGCAAGCCGGAAACGCGGTGCAGCAAAGCCACATCGCGTTCCATAATATCCCTTATGCCGGGGCGCCGCACTTTCACAACGACTTTTTCCCCGTTTTTCAGCTCAGCGTAGTGCACCTGCGCTATTGAAGCCGAACCTATAGGCTCACAGTCAAACCTTGAAAAAACATCACCGAGCGGTTTTCCCAGCGCATTCTCCACCTCGGCCTCAACGGTTTCCCAACACATCGGCCTAACATTTGTGCGCAGCCGCCTAAGCTCTTTGCAGTATGGCATTGGCAGCACGTCAGGCCGCATAGACATTATCTGGCCGAATTTTATGAAAGTGGGCCCCAGATCTTCGAAAATCAGCCGAAGCTCTTTTGGAGAGACCCCTCTTGCAACATGGTGCTTCCGCAGAACGGCAAGTATCTCCCGCAGGCGTTTTTCACCGCTTGCCGGTTTACTTTCCGGCATTTCCTTTTTGTGCTTCGCCGGCCGCCTGTTCAGGGGACGGCTTTGCTTCTTTTTCCGCTATTTTTGCCTTAACCTGTTGGAGTTCTTCCGGTGTCATGTTGTCAATAGCCGTTTTTACACTCTCCACATCGGCAGGTGAAGTTACATTAACTGTTACATGCTCTTTAACTTTGCTACCCACCTTATGCTTCAGCTCTTCATTTATAACTTTTCCCTGGTCGACAGTCAGTTCACCCTTTTTTATAAGCTCGTCAATGATTTTCTTAGACTTTTCCGCGGTGACTGCCGCCGCGCCAAGGCCTGCGAGAAAAATTTTTTTTGCTTCTTCGCTCAGCATTAAAACCCGCCTCCTGTATTGATTTTGTGTTAATACTTTTATTCTATACAGGATTTGAGCAAAAATCAAGGGAATCCGGCTGCGGATAAAAATTTACGTCATTCTCTTCTTCGCCGCGGCAAGCGACATCATTTCCGCCTGCCTCTGGTACTTCAGCTTTGTCGCTATACCGCCGCGGATATGGCGCTGTGCCTTGTTGTAGTCGAGGACGGCTTTTACCTTGCGGTAAAGCTGCGGGTCAATATATCTCAGCCTGTATGCAACATCTTTATGTACCGTGCTTTTGCTGACGCCGAATTTTTTTGCTGCACCGCGCACGGTCGTTTTGTTTGCAACTATATATTCGCCCAACTCCACGGCACGTTCCTCCACAATGCCTTTCACAGCTCCACCCTCCAAACAATTCCATTCCGGTTATTAATGAGTATGCGCTGCATGGCATAAATAGTACGGCAGCATGCATAAACCTCAGGCGCTGCGGCTGGCAGCAATATGCACAATTCAAAGTGCAGGATGAAACAAGAACAGCCTCGGGCTTTTTGTTGATTTATCATGCGCGGTATGATATATTTAATATGATTCTTAAATTTACAGACATTATCACATTATATATAATCGATATGGCGGTGAGAAAATGATTTCAAGGATAACGTCCGTCGGCAGCCAGCCGGCACGCACCGGCACAGCATCAAGGAAAACATCTTCCAGCTTTTCTTCTGCACTGAAAAGCGCAGCGTCCTCTGCAAAACCCGCTGGCCTCGATGCGATATTCAAAGCTGCTGCCGAAAAATACAATGTTCCCGAGCGCCTGCTTAAAGCGGTCGCAAAAGCCGAATCTGGCTTTCAGCCAGACGCCGTTTCATGCTGCGGTGCCGAGGGCATCATGCAGCTCATGCCATCCACAGCATCTTCCCTCGGTGTTGAAAATGCTTTCGACCCCGAGCAGAACATCATGGGCGGCACAAAGTATATAAGCCAGCTCCTGCGTTCTTTCAGCGGGGATGAAAAGCTTGCAGTGGCGGCATACAATGCCGGAAGCGGCGCCGTCCGCAGATACGGCGGCGTCCCACCATACAGGGAAACGCAGGATTACGTAAAAAAAGTCCTCGCCTATGCAGGCGAAGACATCACGTCGCCGGAAATGTGTTCCGGATACCCGGCTGCCGGAAGCACACTCCCATCAAGTGCGGATACTTCTGCAGGCATCGGCGCGGCAGTGCCGGCGCTCAGCTCTTCCGGCACGCTCATAAGTGCCGACAGTTTCCAGCTCCTTGCAAAGGCATATGTGCAGAGCCTTGAGCAGGAAGCTATTGACGAAGCTGCCGAAGGAAGAGCCGAAAAGGCAGAAAAAGCTTAAGGCTTGCAAAAGAAGGGCAGCATAAAATGGCCGGTGAGAAAGTCCTTATTATAGACGATGACAAAAATATCGTCCGCTTCCTTGAGCTTGAGCTTTGCCATGAGGGCTACAGCGTGGCTAAGGAATACAACGGCACAAAGGGCCTCAGGCGTGCGCTCAAAGAAAAGTTTGACCTTCTACTAGTGGATATAATGCTCCCTTCCCTCAGCGGGATGGATGTTTTGCGTCAGTTCCGCGCATCGTCCGACACACCGGTAATAATGCTGACGGCAAAAGATTCAGTCAATGACAAGGTGATGGGGCTCGACAGCGGTGCCGACGACTACATCACAAAACCATTCGCCATTGAAGAACTGCTTGCCCGCATGCACGTCCTTTTAAAAGGGCGCAGTGCCGCTGCCAAAAGCAATGGCGCAGATGTTCTCAAATGCGGCCGCCTTGCACTCAACCGCAGCGCCCATAAAGTCATGTATGGTGGAGTGCCTGTCCAGCTTACAAAGCGTGAATTCGACCTCTTGTCGTACCTCATGAAAAGCCACGACATTGTCTGCACGCGCGGCAAACTTCTCGAGAAAGTCTGGGGGTACGGTTTCAGCGGCGGCACGAACCTCGTCGACGTTTATATTCGTTACCTGCGCAATAAAATCGACTACCGCTTCAACGTAAATATTATTAAGACCATACGCGGTGTGGGGTATATGATCAAACAGAATGAAAAAGATTAGACTGCCGTCTTTCCATTGGAAAAAAGAGCGCCATACTGTGCGCTTTTCCATAGCGCTTAAATCATCTGTCATCTATACGCTCCTGTTTGGCACAGTAATTGCCGCAGTCATCGGCGCAATGGCATGGGCCCTTGCGGACCAGGCTTCGCACCACAGCCGCCTCGAGCAGTTCAGCTTCTTTATTTCAGACTGCATGTCAGGCCGCCGCAGGGGCATGGGGCATTTAGATTACGGCTCTTTTGCGCAGGCCAACAATATTTATATAGAGATAAGCGGCCCGGGCAAAAACAAAATTGTTTCATACGGCAGCCCTCCTTCCCGCGGGCAGCACCATTACGAGATTCGCCGCCCTGTCGTAGGCAAGCCCGGGCGGCCGCTTTCCCTTACAGTCGTCGACAGGGAAAGCATGGGCTTTGCCGGCAGCCTTACCATGCCAGGCTTTTTTATAATCCTCGGCTTGCTCCTTCTTTTAGCCGCGGTATTAGGCGCTTTGCTTGTGCGCAAAATGATGCGCCCTGTCTATAGCATGATGCAAACGGCGCACTCCATCTCGGCGAATGACCTGAGCCAGCGCGTTGAAACTGTCCCTTCACACGATGAGTTTGACGAGCTTGCCGAAACATTCAATGGTATGCTCGACCGTATACAGGCTTCATACGAGCAGCAGAAGCGCTTTGTTTCGGACGCTTCCCATGAACTGCGCACGCCGCTTTCCGTCATTTCCGGCTATGCAAACCTTCTTCGGCGCTGGGGCGGCGAAGATAAGGCGGTGCGTGAGGAATCCGTCGCAAAAATCATTGTGGAAACGGCAAATATGCAGAAACTTATTGAGCGCCTCCTGTTCCTTGCTAAGGCAGACCAGCAGATGCAGCCCATCCATCCTGCGCTTTTCTGCGTAAGTGACATGATGAGGGAAACCGCCGAAGAGACAAGGCTTATCGACAAAAGCCATGCCATCCTTGAAAAAATCGAGCCGGGCGCAATGCTGACGGCCGACCCTTCCCTCATCAGGCAGGCTGTGCGTGCCGTTGTTGAAAACAGCAGAAAATATACCCCTGCAGGCGGCATTATATGCCTTTCTTGCCACACCGCCCAGGGCTGCGTGATAATTGAAGTTTCAGACAGCGGAATCGGCATAGGCAAAAAGGACCTCCCGCATATTTTTGACCGGTTTTACAAAGCCGATGAAGCGAGGACGCGCGCCCCTAAAGGCTCTTCCGGCCTTGGGCTTTCCATTGTTAAATGGATAGTTGAGCGCCACGGCGGCACTGTTATGGCCAGGAGCGCACCAAAGCATGGCACCTCGATGAAAATGATTTTTCCGAAAAAATCGTTCCTGCCCGACGGCAGCACGCATTAAAAAACAGTCAGGCTGCCCGCACGGCAGCCTGTTTCTTTATGGAAAAATCCATTCCATTAAGAAAATATTCAAAATAATATTTTATTCTTTATAAGATTTAAAATACCGTCGGTCATGCTAAAATATAAAATATAATTCTTTAATTTTTAACAATATTGTATCCATAACAAATCTATAATTACAAGGGGGATTTATCATGGCACGTTTCACCATACCCCGGGACGTCTACTTCGGCCCTGGTGCAATCAGCGAACTTAAAAATCTGAAAGGCCACAAAAAGGCAATAATCGTAACAGGCGGCCATTCAATGCGTAGAACCGGCTTCCTGCAGAAAACAGACGACACACTTAAAGCCGCCGGCCTTGAAACAAAGATTTATGAAGGCGTAGAGCCTGACCCGTCAATTGAGCGTGTTTATGACGGCGCCAAGGCAATGCGTGAATTCCAGCCGGACGTCATAGTCGCCATCGGCGGCGGTTCGCCTATGGATGCCGCAAAGGCAATGTGGGTGTTCTACGAGCATCCGGAATTAAAATTTGACGACATTAAGAATCCGTTCACTATCCCACCGCTGCGCAATAAGGCAATTTTTGTCGCTATCCCTTCAACAAGCGGCACAGCTTCCGAAGTGACGTGTTTCTCTGTTATTACCGACTACTCAACGCACATCAAATATCCGCTTGCCGATTTCGAGATAACACCGGATATTGCCGTGCTTGACACAGACATTGCCCAGACCATGCCAAAAAAGCTTGTTGCCCACACCGGCATGGACGCACTTACACATTCAATCGAAGCCTACACTGCCTGCAACCGCTCGCCTTTTACCGACCCTCTTGCCCTTCAGGCAATTTCAGATATTTTTGACAGCCTTATCGATTCATACAATGGCGATGAAAAAGCGCGCGCAAAAATGCACTATGCACAGTGCCTTGCAGGCATGGCATTTTCAAACGCACTGCTCGGCATTGCCCATAGCCTCGCACACAAAACAGGGGCCATGTTCAACATTCCGCACGGCTGCTGCAATGCCATACTCCTGCCATTCGTCATACAGTACAACTCACGCGTATGCATGGAGCGCTATGCGGCAATTGCGAGGACGGTCGGCTTGTCCGGACGCACCGACAAGCAGCTTACAGATTCGCTCGTCGAAGCTATACGCGGCCTGAACAAAAAGCTCAGCATTGCGCCTACTTACCGTGAAAACGGAGTCAGTGAAGAAAACTTCAAGGCAAATGCAAAAACTATTGCCAAAAATGCCGTGCTTGACCCATGCACCGGCGCAAACCCGCGCAAGACGGATGCCGAAGCTATGGAAAGAGTGCTCACATGCGCTTATTACGGCGAAGACGTCACATTCTGATTTTTCCAGAATACAAAGTAAAAACTGCTGCAGAATCTGCAGCAGTTTTTTTAAATTATTTTTGAGGTTTTTCCATGTCCTGCGGCGCATCTATATTTTTTTTCAGGCACTGCATACGGTTTATGTGGTATTTATAAACGGTCTGCATATCATCGGGAATTTCGTCATTTTCCGCAAGGTCCATTGCATCTATGGCTTTAAGCTCATCGAGTATAAGCCTGTAAAAAGAAACACGGCATGAGATTGAAAACACTTCGTCGTCATCGCTGCGCAGAAACTTTGTTTCCGAAACATAAAGGCGGACCTGCGACGAAAGCCGGCCTATAATCGTTTCGATCTCCGCCACGTCAAACACATGCCTTTCAGAGGCATCCTGGATTGCGAGGTCTATTTTTTCGCGCAGGACATCATACGTGCGCCTTATCTCTTCCGCATAGTTCGGTGGAAAAACAATAAGGTTCACCACAACTGCCACGCCTATTCCTATCAGTGCATTTACCCCGCATGTTATGGCATAGTTCCACGGCTTCTGCGACGGGGGGAAAAACATCACCGCCGCAAAAGCAAAACATGAGAGCGTGCCCGCATCGCCAAGGCGCAGGAGCTGGCACAGGTAAAGTACAACTATAATGCCCACGCCGCACAGGCCGGCATTTGCCGGCGAAATCATGGCGAAACCGCAGCCAAGCGCCGAACCTATCAGCACGCCGACCATTTTATTCCTGCCGGAACGTACGGAAATATTAACAGATTTCCCCATTGAGAGCACTGTGGCAATCACAGCGAGAAACGGCTGGTTCAGTTTCAAGAGGCTGGAAATCACAATGCATATTGTAACTGCAATTCCGGTTTTTACAATCCGCAGGCCGAGCTTATGGTCGGTGTAGATTTTTTGGAAGAACCTGTTCATCTGTCACCTCATCGCTGTATGCCGCTCATTGCTATGTCCGCAACCTTTTCCGGCACATCGGCCAGATACTTTGCATGGTTTGCAATAAGCTCCTCACGCCCGCGGTATCCCCACACGGCGCCCGCCGTATCCATGCCGGCCGATGCGCCAGTTTTCATATCAGTGTTGGTGTCACCGATATACAGGCACTGTGCAGGAGGCACGCCGAGCTTTTCGGCAATAAGCAGGGCACCTTTCGGCGACGGCTTGCGCGGTATGTCCGGCCGTTGGCCGCAGCAGATGTCAAACGTACCCGCCGGGAACAGCGATTCTATTATGGCGGCCACCCAGGCATCAGGCTTGTTTGAAAGGACCGCTGCCTTTATGCCGGCCGCTTTCAGCCTTTGCAGTGTCTGCGGCATACCGCTGTAGTTCTTGAGCAGATATGTCGGGTTTGAACCGTACAGGTTCCCGTAAATTTCCCTCACGCGGCGGAAATCTCCTTCGGTCCATGCTCCTTTACCCGCTGTGCGGTCAAGCATGCGGCGCACCTGCATGTCCGCGCCATCGCCGACGATAACTTTATAGTCTTCCACTGGGATAGCCTTGTAACCGCATTTCTCTAATGCCTTATTGGAAAAGTACGCAATGGAGTCCAGCGTATATGCAAGGGTGCCGTCTAAATCAAAAATGCAAGCACGATACAAAAAATCACCTGTTTAATTTAATTAAATTCATCCGTTATGTTCAATAACACATCTATCATAGCCATTTCGGCAAAGTTTTTCAAGTCCGGGCAATTTCCCGCCATTTACTCACGCATCTCCGCCTTACCCCATGCCAAGCCTTTTAAAATTGAAGTGCCTGCACGGCAGGCCGATTTTTTGTTTTTAAAAGCCATGGTACGGCAGCCTTGCTTTATTCCACCGTGCCGAATTCCGTCAGGGCAAGGCCCTTGTTGTGCTCAAGCGCCCAGTCTATGCTCCACTCGCTGCAGAAAAGCAGCAGGCTCTGGCCGCGGAAATCCTGCACCAGCTTTGTGTCCGATGTTACGTCAAGGTCTTTGATATCAGCGCATACGCCCTTGTCTTTTACCCAGCGTATCTCTTCAAATGGCAGCGGCGTCATGCGGATATCGACATTATACTCATTCTTAAGCCTGTATTCAAGAACGTCGAACTGCAGCTCGCCCACAACGCCTACTATTACTTCCTCCATACCGGAGTCTGGCTCATGGAATATCTGTATGGCGCCTTCCTGCGCAATCTGCGCCATTCCTTTTACGAACTGCTTGCGCTTCATCGTGTCCACCTGCTGGACACGCGAAAAATGCTCCGGCGCAAACGTAGGTATGCCGCCGAACTGCACATGGTTTTCAGCCGAGCACAGCGTGTCGCCTATTGAGAAAATGCCCGGGTCGAAAAGCCCGATTATATCGCCCGCGTACGCCGTTTCAATCATTTCGCGGTTCTGCGCCATAAGGTGCTGGGGCTGCGTAAGCTTGATTTTCCGCCCGCCCTGCACGTGGTAAGCTTCCATCCCCTTTTCAAACTTTCCAGAGCATATGCGTATGAACGCAATGCGGTCACGGTGCGCCTTGTTCATATTCGCCTGAATTTTAAAGACGAACGCCGAAAAGTCATTACCGAACGGGTCGACAGAACCTTTATCTGAGTCGCGTGGCAGCGGTGGCGGCGTCATGCGTAGGAATTCCTTTAAAAACGGCTCTACGCCGAAATTTGTCAGTGCCGAGCCAAAAAATACCGGCGAAAGTTTTCCGCTCTGCACTTTTTCCATATCCAGCTTGTCGCCCGCGCCGTCGAGAAGCGCCACATCGTCCTTAAGTTTTGAGGCAAAGTCCTCACCTATAAGTTTAACGGCAGACGGGTCGTCAAGCGCCACAGACGTGGCCTTCACTTCCTTCTGCTCAAAGACGGAGTTGCTGTTTGCGTGAAACGCAAGGATTTTTTTGCTTACCCTATCATAGACGCCTTTAAATTCTTTTCCGGAGCCTATAGGCCAGTTTATCGGGCAGGTATGAATTCCGAGCACGTGCTCTATCTCTTCCATAAGGTCAAACGGATCGCGCGCGTCGCGGTCCATCTTATTAATGAAAGTGAAAATCGGTATATGGCGCAGCGTGCACACTTTAAACAGTTTGCGCGTCTGCCGCTCAACGCCCTTTGATGCGTCGAGCACCATTACAGCGGAGTCTGCCGCCATGAGCGTGCGGTACGTGTCCTCAGAAAAGTCCTGGTGCCCCGGCGTGTCAAGTATGTTTATGCAGTACCCGCCGTAATTGAACTGCATAACCGACGAAGTCACGGAAATCCCGCGCTTTTTCTCTATCTCCATCCAGTCCGACACGGCGTGGCGCTGCGCTTTTTTGCCTTTAACCGAACCGGCAAGCGTAATGGCGCCGCCATAAAGCAGGAGCTTTTCAGTAAGCGTTGTTTTGCCCGCGTCAGGGTGCGATATGATTGCAAATGTTCTCCGTTTCTCTATTTCTTTCCGTATGTCTTCACTGTGAATATCGGCCATAATTCCTCCACTAATGTTTTCCTTATCAGTCAGATTTCTGCCTCTGCCCTCCTCAAGCCGGGTGCAAGCCTACAAAAATCCATAATAACTTTATTGTAAATCTTTTAGCTTGAATAATCAATCTCCGCTGCCAGCTAATGTATTATTTTCTTAAAGCCGAAGAAAAGCAGCAGGCCCATCACTTATACAGCAAAATGGGCCTGCTGCTTATGCAAGGGCTGGGGCTGTTCGCTTGCGCAGGAAACAACCCCGCCCTGATTTTACATATTCACTTTTCCACCGCGCTGCCAACAAGCGAATCCTTAGGCTTTTGTATGCGCCTTAAAATAATTATGCATGAAATAAGCACACACACATTTCCTGCAAGCATCGGCAGCGCAAACGTGTAATATCCGCCTGGCACAAACTGGCTTGAAAGGCTCATGAGTTTCTCATTGCCTACAAGCATTCCGTAAATCTCGAAGATTATGTTGAATGCGGAAACTATAATCCACAAAACCGAAAAAGCCGTGCCGCGCTTTGGCTGGTGCATTCCAGACAGCAGCAGTATTAAAAAAATTCCCGGATAAACCACCAAACCTATTATAATGCCAATCATAGTGTTTGCCTGCGTTACCGTGGCAGCCACATTTCTCTCGGCGAGCATTGCATTGGTATATGCCGTCGCAACTCCCGACTGAAGTATGTCCCCGATAAGTATAAGCAGCGCTCCTGCCAGCCCGAAGTAAACAGGGCCGCCTGCAGTTTCCGTGCGGTTTTTCGTTTCCATAAACATCCTTCTTTCTACGTCAAATGGCTGCGCACCTGCACATATATGAGTATTTATTTCCATGTATAAATTATTGTAGCATAACTGTAAAATGATGTCAATTATTTCTTACAGCAAAAAATCGCATGAAAGCGCCCTTTCAAAAGTTTTGGGCACATATGTCCTTTTTTTGCCCAGCCCGATTGACTTACGTTGAAAACCTGCTATCATGGCACTAAGTGAATAATGTGGGATGTTAAGCCATTTCATGGCTTCTACATATCTTCAGTCTGGAAGTGGTATCAATGGAAAAACATAGGTTCGGCAAAAAGGGCATACTCATAACCGTCATAGCGGCAGCGGCTGCAGCAGCAGTCATTGTAGCCTGCGTCATAAGTTCAAAGGCTGCAAAGACAAAAATGAACATCTCCTGCATTTCGCTGAAAAAGACGGCGCTGCAGGACACAGTCAGCGTTACAGGAACGATACGCAGCAACAGCAGCAGCAGCGTTTACACGTCGCTTACACTGCCTGTCAAAAAAGTCTCCGTCTCCGTAGGAGACACCGTCAAAAAAGGGAAGGTGCTCGCAGTTCTCGACACCTCCTCGCTTGAAGAGGACATCAGGCAGCAACAGGCGGAAACCCAGGCGGCAGACAGCAGCATAAGTCGCAGCGTGCAGAAGGCAAAGTCAGGCTATGAAACAGCGCTGAACAATTACAATAACGATTCCGGCCCTGAGCTTTCCGCTGCAAAAAGCAGCCTTGCGCGCGCAAAGGCAGCGCTTGAGCAGGAGCAGAAAGCATACGCTTCGTTAAAGGCAGCGGCCGCCGCCGGCAAAGCAACAAAAAGCAGCCTTGAGGCAGAGGCGGAAAAGCTCAGCCAGGCACAGCAGGCTTACGCCTCGGCGCAGCAGGCTGAGGGCTCAGCAAAAAGCCAGGCGCAGCAAGGCGTACAGGCATCAAAGGATGCGTACGACGACGCCATGGCAAAAAGCAGCGACAAAAGCGGTGACACCGCCCTCCAGAAGCTTCAGGACCAGATGAAGCAGTCTGTAATAAAAGCACCGATGGACGGCACCGTCACACAGTGTGGCGCAAGCGTCGGCGACGTTCCGAAAACAGCGATGTTCCGCATTGAAAACACGTCCGACCTTGTTGTCGACGCTGAAGTAAAGGAAATCGACATAAACCGCGTCAAAAATGGCGACAAAGTGACAGTCACAACCGACGCCACAGGCAAAGAGACTGTTCCCGGCGAAGTCGTGCGCATTGCACCGGCCGCAACCGGGCAGGGCGACGCTCAGCAGGCGGCGCAGGGCAGCGATCCTACATTCACGGTAAAGATAAACATTACCGGCAAAAACCCAAAACTTAAAATTGGCATGAAGGCAAAGGCGAACATTGTACTCGAAGAAAAGCAGAACGCTTTCGTCCTCCCGTATGACTCCATAGTCCAAAAATCGAACGGGAGCAATATAATATATGTTGCAGAGCCGTACGGCGCCCTCTACAAAGTGGCTGAAGTCCCGGTTACTATGGGCCTTGAAACCGACGTTTCGGCCGAGGTTTCCGGAGCCGGCCTTAAAAACGGCACAAAAGTCATAACAGAAACAGACGGCATTTCACCCGGGCAGACCGTGCAGCTTTCGCCCTCGCCGTCTTCAGGGGGGAAGTAGCAGGCAATGGCGCGTGAAATTATAAAGATGACAGACATAGACAAAAACTATTTCATCGGCACGCCAAACGAGCTCCATATTCTTAAAAAGATATCCCTTACAGTGCATGAAGGCGAATTCCTTTCAATCATAGGCCCGTCAGGCTCAGGGAAAAGCACACTCATGGACATTATCGGCGTGCTCGACCGCCCGACCGCCGGCACTTATATGCTCGACGGCATGCCAACAAGCCAGATGACTGACAACGATATGTCAGATATACGCAATAAGAAAATCGGGTTCATCTTCCAGACTTTCAACCTCATTCCGAGGAACGACGCGCTGAAAAACGTAGAGCTCCCCATGCTCTACGCAGGCGTAGGCGCAAAGGAGCGCGCTGAGCGCGCCCAGCGCCTCCTTGAGCTTGTCGGCATGAAAGACCGTATGCACCACCAGCCCAACGAGCTTTCCGGCGGGCAAAAGCAGCGCGTTGCCATAGCGCGGGCGCTTGCGAACGACCCGCCTGTCCTTCTTGCTGACGAACCCACAGGCGCACTCGATTCCGTTACGGGCCACATGGTCATGGACCTGTTCCACAAAGTGCACAGCGAAAGCCACAAAACAATCGTCCTCATCACACACAACCCTGAGCTTGCAGCCGAAACTGAGCGCATCATCACGCTTAAAGACGGCAAAATAACAGACGACCGCCCAACCGGCGGAAAGGCGGTGAGCCAGCAGTGTTCCTGAAAGAAAATATCTCTCTGGCGCTTGCAGGCCTTAAATCTAACAAGATGCGCTCATTTCTCACAATGCTCGGCATAATAATCGGAATCGGCTCGGTTATCGCCATCGTTACTATCGGCAACGGCGTAACCGCAAAAGTCACAGACGCGCTTTCCAACATAGGCGCAAACGTGATACAGGTCTATGTCACACCGCGCGACGCGAAAAACACTACAACCGATATCACCGTTGGCGGGAATAACATGAGTAACAGCGACATGATAACAGACGACCAGATAAATGCGTTCCACAAGCGTTTTTCAGGCGAGATTTCCTGCATAGGCCTGCAGGAGGGCCTCGGCGACGGCAAAGTTGAGAACGGGCACCGCTACTCTAACATCACCGCCGTCGGCGTCAATCCGGAATATAAAGACGTTTCAAACGTAAAAATGTCAAAAGGCCGGTTCCTCATGAACCGCGATATTGACGCCAACCGCCGTGTTGCCGTGGTCTCCGACAAACTCGTCTCCAATATGTTCCGCAAAAACACTGACCCCATGGGCAAGGAAGTCAGCATTGAGGTAAACGGGTGGGACGAAACATTCACAATCGTCGGCGTTTACAAATACGAGCACAATACGTTTGGCGGCGCGGCTGCTTCTCAGAAAGATACGCGCACGTCACTCTATATACCCATCAGCGTTGCAAAGGAACAGGCAAATTTTCAGAATTACAGCTACTTTTTGCTCAAGACAAAGTCGCTTTCAGGCTCGCAGGTGTTTTCGAAAAAAATCGACAGTTACTTTTCTAAAATCTACGCCGGCAACCAAAACTACACATGCCAGTCATACAACATGGAAAACATGATGTCTACAGTAAGCTCAGTGATGGGCACAATTTCCAAGGCAATAGCCGCCATTGCGGCCATAGCGCTTCTTGTAGGCGGCATAGGCGTCATGAACATCATGCTTGTGTCTGTCACAGAGCGCACACGTGAAATCGGCACGCGTAAGGCGCTCGGCGCGCGCAGCAGCTACATACGCGCCCAGTTTCTTGTCGAGGCAGTCATAATCTGCCTCATAGGCGGGGCTATAGGCATTTTGGTCGGCATACTCCTCGCGTGGATAGGCGTCACAATGATAAAGGTGAAACTCGTCATATCGGCGCCCGTCATACTGTTCAGCGTCGGCTTCTCCATGCTCATCGGCATCTTTTTCGGGTACTATCCGGCAAAGAAGGCAAGCCAGCTTGACCCGATAGACGCGCTGCGGTACGAATAAAATATTTCAGTCGAAGCCATGCACCCAGTCCGACTTTTTATAATAAACCATATAAAGCACGGAGCTTATTGTCCACGTTATTGGGTACGCCCAGAAAATGAGCCTTATATCGTGCGAAACCTGCATTGCGGCCGAGATATACGCTATGCGGAAAATGCACCACACGCCAAGCATTATCGCCATCGGCACCACGGCCTTGCCTGCGCCGCGGCATATGCCGGCAATGCAGTGCGAAAATGCAAGCAGGCAGAAAAACAGCGCTTCCGTCCGCGCTTGCTGCGTGCCGTAAGCAATTACGTTCGCGTCCCGGTTAAACATGGCTATAAGCATTGGGGCGCAGGTGAAAATAAAGACACCTATCGCTTCGGCGAGGATAACCGATGTGATTATCCCAAATTTTGCCCCTTCCTTCGCGCGCCCGTGTTTTCCTGCGCCGAGGTTCTGGCTGATGAACGTCGCAAGCGCCATTGCAAAGCACGTGATGGGCAGGAATGCAAAGCCCTCTATCTTTGCGTATGAGCCGTAGCCCGCCATTGCGTCCTCCCCAAAGGAATTGATGTTCGTCTGCACTATCACGTTGGCAAAACCTATAACAGAGTTCTGGACGCCCGTCGGCAGGCCGTACTGGATAATCTCCCTCATCATGTCGCGGTAGAAGCGCACTTTGTGCAGCGATATCTTGTAGACCGTGCCATCGCGCGTAAGGTGGTAAAGGCACAGCAGTGTGCTTACGACCTGCGATATCGTCGTCGCAATAGCCGCCGAGCCCACGCCGCCGTGGAACACGGTGATAAACAGCACGTCCAGCACAACATTGAGTACGGAAGAGACTATAAGGTAGTAAAGCGGCGTCTTGCTGTCGCCCATCGCAGTCATTATGCTTGTGAACACGTTGTACATTATAACGGCAAGGGCACCGTAAAAATAATACCTGAAATATATTATGGACTGCGGCAGCACATGCGGGTCGGTGCCCATCCAGCGCAGCAGTTCCGGCGTTGCCCATACGCCGAAAAACGTCAGGGTAACTCCCGACACGAGCCCAAAAGCTACATTGGTGTGAATCGCCCTCGACATCTTCTCATAGTCGCCCGCACCGAAGTACTTTGATATTGCCACGCCGGCACCCATAGACATACCTTCAAAGAAACTTACAAGCAGGTTTATAAGCGTACCCGAAGAGCTTACCGCCGCAAGCGCGCTCTTACCGAGAAAGTTTCCCACTATTACCGAGTCCGCCGTATTGTAGAGAAGCTGGAACAGTTGGCTTAGGCATATCGGAACTGCAAATTTTACAATAAGGCGCTTAGGGTCGCCTACTGTCATATCTTCCATATTGCTGCCGTTTTTTATTTTATGTAAGTCTGAGTCCATATTGTATCGTAAAGCTCCTTTATTTCGTCATACGACGCTTATTTTAACATCATAAAAGCGCAACTACAACCCGCAGATAATATATTGCGATGTTAATATTTTAACCTGTTCCGCTTTTTAAATGCACATCCCGCACCGTGTAAAAGCGTAAGCGGCAAAGGCCGGCTTGCCAAAAATGCCAATAAATTTTCCTGCTTTGCCTTTCATATGCGCTATGGTATAATCTAATAAATAACCGCCTTATTAGATAAATACTGAAAATTACTGCTGCCCCACTTGGCAATAAGCAGCAAAAAACACTTTTAGCCTGCAAAAAGAAGGAAAAATTTTGACAAGCCTGGAATTTCAGAACGTCTCTTACAGCCATGACAAAAAAGATATCCTGCACAATTTGTCTTTAACTGTTTCGCCTGGCGACTATATTTCCATTGTCGGCCCGTCGGGCAGCGGCAAAAGCACATTTCTGAAGCTTTGCTGCCACCTCATAAGCCCAACGGAAGGGAAAATCTTCTTCCATGGCAAAAATATGCTCCAGCAGGATCCTACAGAGCTCCGGAAAAAAATCAGCTACTGCTTTCAGGAACCCGTGCTCTGGGGCAGCACCATCAGGGACAACCTCGCATTCCCATACCAGATACGCAGCATGAAACCGGACTGGGAAAGGGCCACAGCGCTCCTTTCCGATTTCAGCATGGACAAAAGCTGCCTCGATCAGGATATCGGCGGCCTCTCCGGAGGGGAACGGCAGCGGGTAGCGCTTGTAAGGACCATACTGTTTGAGCCTGAGATACTCCTGCTCGACGAAATTACTTCTGCGCTCGACGCCAAAAACACCTCCCTTGTTGAAAAAGCAATCCTCGGCCTCAACCGCAAGGGCATCACAGTCCTTTGGGTTACGCACAATGCCGAGCAAAGCAGGAAATACGCCAATAAGCTCATGGCCATTGAGGGCGGCCGCATCAAATCACTGGAGGCGATAAGATGAAAGGTGCAAATATCAGCAACCTTTCCCTTCTGTTAGCGTCGTCGCTCGTCCTCGTTTCCCTGCTGATTTCATGCTCCCAGAAACTGAGGCTTGAAAAAGAAACGATTATAAGCGTGGTGCGCGCCATAGTCCAGCTCTATGTTGTCGGGTATATCCTCCAGTATGTCTTCGGGCTCAAGAATCCGCTCGTGACCACGCTCATTGTCGTGCTGATGGCATTTAATGCATCATACAACGCCGCAAAACGCGGGAAAGCCATCAGGCACGGCCTGCGCATATCGTTCTTCTCAATCCTGATTGGAGCCGGCGCCACGTTGGCTGTCCTTGTCCTCACCGGCGCCATCAAGTACGAGGCATACCAGATAATCCCCATCAGCGGCATGCTCATAAGCAATGCAATGGTGGCCATGGGCCTTTGTTACCGCCAGATGGCGGCAGACTTTAAAAGCAGGAGGAACGAGGTTGAAGCAAAGCTTGCGCTCGGCGCCAATATCAAAGTCTCCTCAATCGGCATACTGCGTGACTCCGTCCGCACTGGCATGGTGCCGACAATCGACTCGACAAAGACGCTCGGCATTGTCTCGCTGCCCGGCATGATGACTGGGCTCATACTCGCCGGCACGTCGCCGCTCATGGCAATACGGTACCAGATTATGGTGACGTTCATGATGATGTCGACAACCGCTATTTCGTCTTTTATAGCCTGCTTCCTCTCATACCGCGGCTTTTTCAACAGTCGCAAGCAGCTCATTTGACTCTTCACTGCGCCCATATGCAGCAGCCTGAAACAAACTTAATATAAAAACAAATGCCCCGCCCTGCAGAAACATATCTGCAAAAGCGGGGCGTTATTTTTTAACAGGTTTTAGAAGAGCTTCTCCACTCCGTCCTTAGTCACGCGCGCAAAAACCAGCGGCCTTGCCTGCGGTTTTTCGCTGCGTATCTCAACAGCGCTCAGGAAAGTCTTTTTCGCCGTTTCGCAGAGCTTCTCCGATGAGGAAGTAAATGTTGCGATAGGTTCGCCCTCATTTACACGGCTGCCTGTCTTTTTGTGCAGGTAAATTCCGGCGGCATAGTCTATGGCGTCGTCCTTCGTCTTTCTGCCGGCGCCGAGCTCCATTGATGCAATGCCGCACTGCTCTGCGTCCATGCGGTAAATATAGCCGGACTTCGGAGCCAAAACGTCGCACTTTACCTTTGGCTGCCCAAATTTTTCCGGATTATCAAGTGCAGTGCTGTCGCCGCCCTGAGCTGCCACCATTTCTTTAAGCTTTGAGAAAGCCGAGCCGTTTGAGATGCTCTTTTCAGCCGCGGCGCGGCAGCTTTCGAGGCTGCCCTTCCCTGCGAGGAAAAGCATATTGGCCGCAAGCTCTCCGCACAGCCTCGTCAGGTCCTGTGGCCCTTTGCCCTGCAGGGTGTCCGCCGCCTCAATTACTTCCAGCGAGTTGCCTATCGCGTTCCCGAGCGGCTGGTCCATGTCTGTCACAAGGGCTACTGTCCTGCGCCCGACCTTTTCGCCGATTGCAACCATTGTCTGCGCAAGCTTCAGCGAATCGCCTGCGGTTTTCATAAACGCGCCGCTGCCTGTCTTTACATCAAGCAGTATGCAGTCTGCGCCCGAAGCTATTTTCTTGCTCATGATGCTCGAGGCTATGAGCGGTATGCTGTCTACCGTAGCCGTCACGTCGCGCAGCGCATACAGCTTTTTGTCCGCAGGTACAAGGTTGCCGGACTGGCCTATGACGCTCACGCCCACTTTTCGGACTATGTTGAGGAACTTTTCGCGGCTTATGGATGTCTGCATGCCCGGGATTGACATAAGCTTGTCTATTGTCCCGCCGGTATGGCCGAGACCGCGCCCGCTCATCTTAGCTACAGACACGCCGTTTGAAGCCACTATAGGCGAAACCACAAGCGTCGTCTTGTCACCTACGCCGCCCGTGCTGTGCTTGTCTACCTTAATGCCCGGTATGGCCGAAAGGTCGGCCTTTTCGCCAGAATCGGCCATTGCCATGGTGAGGTTTGCCGTTTCCTCCGCCGTCATGCCGCGGAAGCATATGGCCATTAGCAAGGCGGATATCTGGTAGTCGGGGATTTCACCGGCGACATAGCCCTGAATAAAAAATCGTATCTCTTCCGGTGAAAGTTCTCCGCCGCGCTTTTTCTTCTCGATGATATCATACATTCTCATTTTATTCAGTTCCTTTCTTCCCCAGGTTTTTCGGTCCGAATCCAAGCGGGAGGAGCTCCTTCAGCAAAAAGCCCTGTGGGCAGCCGGTGCCGTCCGCAAGAATTATCCTGAACGAATCAGGGCTGCAGAACTCCATCATTACCTGCCGGCACACGCCGCATGGCGGGCACAGCTCGCCTGCAGGGCTCCCTTCGCGCCCACCCACTATGGCAATCGCCTTAAAGCGGCGTTCGCCCTCGCTCACAGCCTTGAAAAATGCCGTCCGTTCGGCACAATTGCTCGGCGAATAAGAAGCCGATTCTATGTTGCAGCCTTTGTAGACTTTGCCCTCCTCAGTCAGCAGGGCTGCACCTACGGCGAAATGGGAATACGGCGCATACGCGAGCTCCCTCGCCTCTGCCGCTTTCTTAAGGAGCTCCTTGTCGTCCATCAGCAATGCTTCCCTTCCGCGGCTCCCTGCTTTTGCACGAGCCCTACTATGCGGCTTGTTCCGAGCCTGTCTGCGCCGAGCGAAATAAACTTCTCAGCGTCTTCAAGCGTTCTTATCCCGCCCGCTGCCTTTATGCGGATATTTTGGCCTATATGTTTTTTGAAAAGCGCAACGTCTCCAAACGTTGCCCCGCCCGTTGAAAAGCCTGTCGACGTTTTTATGAAATCGGCACCCGACTCCGTAACGATTTCGCACATTTTAACTTTTTCCTCTTCCGTGAGGAGACAGGTTTCCACAATGACTTTGAGGATATGGCTGCCGCAGGCATTTTTTACCTGGCTTATTTCATCAAGTGCTTCGGCAAACAGGCCGTCTTTAACATAGCCGATATTTATCACCATATCAACTTCATCGGCACCGTTCTTTACGGCGTCCTTAGCCTCGAATACTTTCGCCGCCGTCGTGTCGTAGCCGTTAGGAAAACCAATGACCGTGCATATGCGCACGCGGCCTTCCGCGTAACTGCTTGCGCGCGCAACATACGATGCAGGGATGCAAACTGAGGCCGTGTGGTACTTTATGCCTTCGTCGCATATCTTTCTGATTTCCGCCCACGTTGCGGTTGGTGCAAGCAGCGTGTGGTCCGTCCTGCTTAAAATTTCGCTTGAATCCATAAAAACCGCCTTTCCGGAACGCAATCAGCGCGTTCCCTTTTCATAAGGTATGCCGTCTTCCTTAGGTGCAACTGCGCGGCCTACGAAGAGTATCAGTACGATTATGGTCAGCACATACGGCAGCATTGCGAGTATCTCCGACGGCACGGCGAACTTTCCGCCGCCGAGCACTACGGTGAGCGCCTGCGCAAAACCGAAAAGCATGCATGCGCCATAAGCGCCGAACGGTGTCCATTTGCCGAAGATGACCGCCGCAAGGGCGATGAATCCCTGCCCGCTTATAGCCGTAGGTGTGTACTGAGGGATAATGTCAAGCGTCATGCAGCCGCCGCCGAAACCCGCAAAGATGCCCGAAAGCAGCACGCATATATAGCGCGTGCGCGTAACGCTTATGCCGAGCGAATCCGCCGCCGCCGGGTGCTCGCCAACCGAGCGTATGCGCAGGCCCCATTTTGTCTTGTAAAGCACGAACCAGAGGATAACAGCCAGCAGCAGCGCAAGCACTGCCGTTATGTCGAGGTTGAGGTTCTTAAGCACCGTGCTCTGTGTCTTGATGCTGCCGAATATTTTCGGCAGCTTGTTTGTGATAGGCTTGGACATCGTCGCCCCCTGGAAAAACATGCGGCACAGGAACAGTGCAAAGCCCGGGCCGATAAGGTTAAGCGCAATGCCCGAAATAGTCTGGTCAGCCTTGCATGTAACCGCAGCGAATGCGTGCAGAAGGGCAAGCAGCCCTCCTGCCGCGCCTGCCGCGAGAAAGCCGAGCCACGGGTTTCCGCTGTAGTAGCAGACGGCAGTCCCCGCAAAGGCGCCTATGTTCATCATACCTTCTATGCCGATGTTCACAACGCCGGAGCGCTCGGAAGTAACGCCGCCCAGCGCGCCGAAAATCAACGGTGCCGAATACATGAAGGTTATGCTTATAAGCAAAGTCAGGTTATTCAGCATGTGCAGCACTTCCTTTCGCGAGCTTGTCTGCAAACACCTGTACCACTTTCGTAAGTGCCATGAAAAACACGATTGTGCCCATCATGATGTTTATGATTTCCGACGGTGCGCCAACTTCAGACTGCACCGTCTGGCCGCCGTAAAGGAAGCCGCCAAAAAGCAGCCCTGCAAAAATGCAGCCTATCGGCGAACCGCCCGCTATGAATGCGACGGAAAGGCCGTTGAACCCGTTGTTTTCAAAAGCTGCGAGCGTCGAGATGTTGTGCGGGTTTGTGCCCATAACGGCAACAGCCCCCGCAAGGCCTGAGAGCGCGCCAGAAATTAACATCGCGTCAAAAAGGTTTTTATTTACGTTTATTCCGGCAAACTCCGCCGCATCCTTGTTGTAGCCCACGGCACAGAGCTCAAAGCCCTTCGACGTCCTCGAAAGCAGGAACCAGATGAGCACCGCCATCACAAGTGCAATAATGAAGCCGAAGTTAACGTCTGTTTTGAGCATTATTTCCTTCAGCCACGGGGCTTTTTCAAGCGAAGCTATGCCCTGCGGCGACGTTTTCCAGTTCGGCAGCAGGACGATGTAACCCGACTGGTTTATCGGGTATGTACCTGTTGAATTCGGCTGATGGAATGCCGGCAGGTTCACAATATAGTTTGAAAGGTAAAAAGCTATCCAGTTCAGCATAATGCTTGTTATTACTTCATGAATGCCGAATTTCGCCTTAAGCAGCCCTACAAAGCCGCCCCATATGCCACCTGCAGCAATGCCCGCAACCATGAGCACAGGTATCTGTATTACAGCCGGAAGGTTCAGCTTTACGCCGAGCATCGTAACGACCATGGCTGAGACAATATACTGCCCCTCGGCGCCGATATTGAACAGGCTCGTCTTAAATGCGAACGCCACCGAAAGGCCTGTAAGTATAATCGGCGTGGCCTTTATAATGACGTTTGAGATGTATTTCGGTCTTGCGAACATGCCGCTGAAAAGCGCCCCGAACGCCTGCCATGGATTATAGTGCGCAGCGGCGAGCACAATAGCCGCTACAAGGAAGCCGCACACAATCGCAAGCAGGGCAGACGTTATCGGCTTTTTTAAGATTTTAGCTGTTAACCGCATTTTGTTTTCCTCCAGCCATAAGCAGGCCAATCGTTTTTTCATCGGCCTGGTCTTGAGAGAATGTACCGTTTATCGAGCCATCATATATAACACCTATCGTGTCCGCTACGCTCAGGATCTCGTCAAGCTCAAGAGAGATTAGGAGCACCGCCTTGCCCTCGTCCCGCTCCCTTACAAGCATCTTGTGCACATACTCTATGGCGCCTACGTCAAGGCCGCGCGTCGGCTGCACAGCTATAAGCAGGTCCGGCTCGTTTGATATCTCGCGCGCGATTATCAGCTTCTGCTGGTTCCCGCCCGAAAGGCTGCGCACTTGCATCGGCCCGCAGCCTGCAGGCCGTATGTCGTAGTCGCCAACAAGTTTCTTTGTGTAATCTTTGATTTCGCCGTCCTGCAGTATCCCATGCCGTGAAAACGGGCTTGATTTGTATTTTTCGAGCACCATGTTTTTCTCGCATGAAAAGTTGAGCACAAGGCCGCGCCGCTGCCTGTCTTCCGGGATAGTCGAAATCTTATGCCCTATAACGTTCTGCAGCGTCGTGTTCTGTATCTCCTGCCCGTTTATCTTTATAGTGCCGCTCTCAGCCCTCGAAAGGCAGGTTATGGCGTTCACAAGCTCTTCCTGCCCGTTGCCGTCAACACCGGCTATGCCGAATATCTCACCGCGGTGTATCTTTAGCGAAAGGTCTTTCACCGCGTCGAGCCCGCGCTTGTCCTTTACACAGAGGTGGTCTATCTCAAGCACCACGCCTTTCGGCTTTGCCGGTGTTTTTTCAACAACGAGCCTTACTGGGTGGCCCACCATTTTTGCCGCAAGCGCTTCTTCATCCACTTCCTGCGGTTTCACAGTGTCAATCAGCTTTCCCCTGCGGATAATCGTGCACGCATCCGACGACTGCTGAATCTCTTTCAGCTTGTGGGTAATCAGGATAATGGTCTTGCCGCTTTTTACAAGACTCTTCATAATATCCATCAGCTCGCTTATTTCCTGCGGTGTTAAAACAGCTGTAGGCTCATCAAGGATGAGTATGTCAACACCACGGTAGAGCGCTTTCAGGATCTCGACACGCTGCTGCATGCCGACCGATATGTCTTCGATTTTCGCGTCGAGGTCCACATCAAACCCATACTGTTCCGCAATCTTTTCCACTTTGTCGCGGGCCTTCTTCATGTTGAGCACACCAAAGCGGTTCGTCACTTCGCTTCCGAGGATAACGTTCTGAAGCACTGTGAAGTTCTCAACGAGCATAAAGTGCTGGTGCACCATCCCTATCCCGTGGCGTATGGCTGCGCTCGGGTCTTTAATACGGGCTTCATTTCCATTGATGTAAATTTTTCCGCTGTCAGCCTGGTAAAGCCCGTAAAGGATATTCATCATGGTGCTTTTGCCTGCGCCATTCTCTCCGAGGAGCGCGTGCACCGTCCCTTTTTTTACATCGAGGTCCACATGGTCAAGCGCGCAGAAAGAGCCAAAAGTCTTTACAATGCCGTGCATCTGCACAGCGTACTTGCTGCTGACTTCCATTGAAACTCCCCCAATTAAAAATGAAAGGCTTTTCTACCGCCGTAGGGACAGCCCTTTCGCACCGGCGGAGAAAAGCGGATATAGGGTCTTAAAATTCTGTTTTTAATTACTTAAGGTTCGTTTTCCATGTTTTGTAATTTGCTTCGTTGAACGGGGGCACAATTTTGCCGTCTATAATCTGCTGTTTGACCTTCATGGCGTCGCCATAAACAGATTTTGAAAGGTTCGGGTTGCTTGTTGGTATGCCAACAGCGCCTTCCTTTAAGCCGAAAGTATACGTTTTGCCGCCTATCTTCTGGCCGCTCATCGCTTCTTTGGAAACCTTCTCAACAGCCTTGTTGCAGAGCTTCATTGCAGAAGTGAGCACATTTTTCGGTGCAAGGTAAGCCTGGTCGCGGTCAACGCCGATTGCAAACTTGTTGGCTTCCTTTGCAGCCTGTATAACGCCTACGCCTACGCCGCCTGCCGCATGGAAAACAACGTCGCAGCCGTCGGAGAACATCTTGCTTGCGATTGCCTTGCCTTTTGCCGAGTCGCTGTAGCTTTCAGCATACTGCACGGAAACACTGATGCTTTTCTTTAGCTCTTTTGCAGCATAATCCACACCGGACTGGTAGCCATACTGGAACTGGTCGATGATTGCGCTCTTCTCGCCGCCGACAAAGCCCACCTTGTTTGTCTTTGTCGTTTTGCCTGCAATATAGCCAACGAGAAAAGATGATTCCTGCGCGCGGAACATCACGCCCGCCACGTTGCCCGGCATTATTTTCGGGTCATACCCATTGTCGACTATTGCATACTGGACATCCGGGTTCTGCTTCGCGGCAGTTCCTATTGCACTTGCCATGGCATAACCTATGCCCCAGATAATGTTGTTGTTGTCGTCTGCAAGCTTGTCGAGGTTTGTGGCATAGTCTGACGCCTGCTTTGACTCGAGGTAGCGCACTTTCGCACCCGTTTTTGAGTTTAAGCTCTGCAGGCCTTCCCATGAAGACTGGTTAAAAGACTGGTCGTTCACACCGCCAGTATCCGTTACCATTGCGGCCTTAAAGCTTGAAGGTTTGCTTCCTGTAGCAGAAGCGGCACTTGACGTACCACCTGAGCTGCTGCCGGAAGATGCGGCCTGCGGTGAGCATGCAGCTGTTGACGCCAGCATGCTGAGGCCAAGGACTACTGCCAGGATCTTTTTCATTTTTTTCATAAAAACACTCCTTATCTTTCTCATTTATTTGACGGGAGCTGAAGAATCAGTCCGGTCTGTCAATATTTTCTGCTGCGGCCTTTTTCTATTCAATGCTGTTTTGATTTACCGTTTCTAACGGGTCGCAGCCTTGAGTGCAATGTTTATCATGTCGTTGAATCCAGTTTCCCTCTCTTTTGCAGGAAGGCTCTCCCCTGTAAGCGGGCAGTCGGAAATTGTCAGGATGCAAAGTGCTTTTCCGCCACAGCGGGCGGCGTTCATATAAAGTGCAGCCGCCTCCATCTCAACGGCCAGCACGCCCATCTTCTTCCACTTTTTCAGCGCGTCGGCGTCATCTCCGTAAAAGACGTCCGAAGAAAGCACGTTGCCTACAACAGCATGCGCTTTCTGCTCTTCTGCGGATTCCACGGCTTTCTTAAGGAGGCCGTAGTCGGCAACAGGGGCGAATGTCCCCGGAAGGCGGTACTGCGCCGCATAGTTTGAGTCTGTGCAGGCGCCCATTGCAATTATCACGTCGTGTGTATGCACACCGTCGGCTATCCCGCCGGCCGAGCCTACCCTGATAATATTTTTCACGCCATAGAAATGGTAAAGCTCATACGTGTAAATGCCGACAGACGGCATACCCATTCCGCCGCCCATGACCGACACGCGCTTCCCTTCGTATGTGCCTGTGTAACCGAGCATGTTGCGCACAGTATTGAAGCATACCGCATCTTTAAGGAAGTTTTCCGCAATATATTTTGCCCTGAGCGGGTCGCCCGGCATGAGGACGGTCTCTGCAATGTCCCCTGCTTTTGCCCCGTTGTGCGGGGTAGGTGTCTGTGTTGTAGCCATATTTTTCTCCACCTTTGAGTTAAAAATTATTTTTCATTTCCTGTACCACAGTCTTTGCCAATTTTAAGCCAGACAAACAGATGCTTTTTATTTATACGGCAAAACAGCTCAATTAACGGGCCGCCGAGTAAAGCGGAAGCGATGGTAACTGCACCGAATTTTCCGCCCAGCATGGCTCCCGAAACAAGGGCGGCAATATCGCACACTATTTTCACTGCCTTATAAGAGCAATGGAAGCGGTCCTTTAAAATCATCAGCATTCCCGAAACCGGGTCAATGCCTATCTCAAGTGAAACGAAAAGTGAAATCCCGAAATAAAGCAGCAGGCAGCCTGCGCACGCTGAAAGTATTTTCACAGCTAAGGAAGGCGGAAGGCCAAGCGACCTGTAAATATGTGTGCCTGCATCTATAAAGCTGCCCATCGGAAGTGTGTAAAGGAACGTCCCGATATTTATATATTTCCGGTCCAGTATGAACACAGCCGCGGCAAGAGAATAATTTATAATGTTTGTCGCAACTCCAAGTTGGTAAGGCGACAGGCGCGCGAGGCTGCGTATCCCGTCATAGAAAACCGCAACGGGGTCATTGCCAAGGCCTGCCGCAGAGTTGATGGCCATACCGAAAGCCGAGCACACCGTTCCAAATAAGGCCAAAACACATTTCAGCAGCCAGCCGGAAGGAAGCTTCCCGTGAAAAGCCCTTAAGTTCTTTTTAATAAAATTCACGCCCTGATTGCATTTTTGTGGGATCTGGCCGCATGCATTCCCTGCCTTTTATTCTTTCTCCGCGCAGGGCCATCCATTCCTTTCCCTTTAAAAATACACTGTTTTTTTACATTTTTGCCTTCCGCAATGTTCGTTTTCTGGCAATACATCGGATTAAGCCTTTCTGCCAAGTTAATTTTTCTTCACCATTGTTGTCTGCCGGATTTTCAGCTCAACTGGCAGCACACTGTTCAGCTGCAAATGTTGCTTGCCTGAAATGCGGTCAAGTATAATCCGCACAGACAGCCTGCCTATGCTTTCCATCGGCTGAGCGATAGTCGTCAGCTCCGGTGTTGTAAGGGCACTCAGCCTTATGTCGTCATAGCCTACGAGCATAACGTCTTCCGGGATATGCTTGCCTATGCCTAACAAAACCTTGTATGCCGAAAGCGCCGTGAGGTCGCTCGAGGCAAGGATGCCGTCAGTGTCAGGAAAATCATGCATTATCCTTTCCGTGCAGTCTATCCCCTCCTCAAAATCATAGCCGCAGTCCATAAATCTCGGCTCTGCCAAATGCTCCGCGCATGCGTCGCAGTAACCGTGGAACCTTTCAACTCCGCTGATATATTTCTGCGGCCCGCGCATCTGCACTATATGCCTGCACCCACACTTTAACAGGTGCTCTGCCGCGAGGCGCCCGCCCTGGTAGTTGTCCGACTGTACGCATGCCACCAAATGTTCTGCATTTACCTTCTGATCGAACACGACTACGGGAAACGGGCACATGCTTATTTCCGCCTCCAGCCCGTCATTGTTCGACACTATGATAATGCCGTCGGCATTCATCGAAATAAGCATATTAATGTAGTCGGCTTCTTTTTGCGGGCTCTCATCCGTGTTGCAAAGAATGACTTTATATCCGTTTCTGAACGCTTCATCCTCTATTGCCCGCCCTATTTCATTTATAAAGATGTTCAGTATGCTTGGTATAATATATCCAATAATTCTCGAAGACTTTTTATAAAGGGAGCGTGCCACTTCGTTGGGTTTGAAACCGGTTTCATCTATAGCTCTGCTTACTTTCTCCCTCCTTTCAGGGCTTACCCCTGCTGTGCCGTTAAGCACACGTGAAACCGTCGCAGGCGAAACTCCCGCAAGCCTCGCAACATCACTGATTTTAACCATTTACATCAACTTTTCTGCAGAATTGTTTGAAAACGGTTTCATTATATGATAGTATTACAAAAAAGTCAATACTTTTTTGGGATTATTGCAGCAATTTTTATAAAGATAAAGTAAAAGCAGCCTTCTCATTTAATTTATTTAAGCAGCAAATATAAAAATCTGCGTACTTACCCATGCTTATCTATCTTTAATATGTCCTGTCGTCATATAGAAAAGCCTGCCGCAAAGTTTTGCGGCAGGCTTTTCTATATCTTATATGCTGTTGTTCAAGAGTATTCCCACACAACCGAAAGGTGTGCAGGGATTAACTGCCCGATGATTTTTTCCCACTTATCGTTCTGGCCGTCCGGTGATTTTTTCACCTGTACCGTTACTTTTTTATCCGCTGTGTCCTCAAGTACGTTTGCATCAAAACCAAAAGCATCCAGCAGATTTTCAAGGCCGGCTTTTGTGCAGCTCCCCGGCGTTACAGATCCCACCGCATAAAGCACTTTACGGCGGCTGTCCGTTTCTCCAGTTGAAGACGCAATGCCGCTCGCGCTCTCTTTAAGCCAAAGCCCGTAATTGCTGGCAGTCGCTACGAAGCTTTCGGCCTTAAGCTTTTCCAAGGCGTCGCACATGGGTTCGAGCCCTGCAGCATATGCCTGGAGCTCAAAGTCCACGGCAGTATTCCCATCGAGCCTGTAAAGCCCTGTTTTCTGCAGGCAGCTTTTCATTTCATCATATACACCCATTTACGTCACCTGCACTGCCAAATTTCCAAGGACGGCGAGCTGGTTTGCAGCAACACTTTTCCCTACCGTGGAAAAACTGCAGTCGTCTATAAGTCCGGTTGCGAAAAGCTTTGCCGTTATGGCTGAAATAATTACCGGATTGCCGACTCTAAGGGCGTAAAAATAATCCTGTATCGCCGAATGGCAGTAGACTCCGACGGTAAACCTGCTCTGCCCTGCTTTTTCCTTTACTGAGCACGCAACATTTACAGGTACGGTCTCCGCCGCCTGAACCGTTACGTCCGTACAGATTTCCCGTGCAGCCCCGATCTTTTGCTGCACATCTTTTACTGCAGCATCGGGGACGACACACCCCTCCCCGCCGAGATACACCGCCACAGTGCCTGTTCCGCTTGCGCGCGGCACAACGTTTGCCGACTTCACCCCATCGCAGCTCTCTGCTGTTTGGCGGTACCACGCGGCATTCGCCCCGTTTGCGGGAGTGTTCCAGCAGTCCAGTAGCCGGACCTTCAGCGAATCGTCGCTCTCTGCATCCGTACCACCCGTAAACGGTGAACCGTTCGTCACAGTTTCTACAGAGGCCGGCGGGGTAACCATCGCGGTTACCGTTTCTGCGCTCGTGTTGCCGGTGCTACCCGGCGTCTGAGCCTTTGCCGGCACGTCTACTGTGAGCTCCCCCGCAGGAAGGATCGCCTCTTCAGCCGTGACGTACTTTTGCGCGTTTTCTCCTGATGAAGCGCATACGGTGCCTGTCGGTATATCCGTTGCGCACCATAGCGGCGTTTTCCTCCCAAAAGTCAGTGTCCCTCGTGCCGGAGCCGCGGGCTTCCGCTTAATGCCGCGCTCCATGGCACGCTCCTCAAGCTGCAAGCCCGTAGCATACTGCGCGAAAGTCTGCCGTTTAAGCCAGTCGGCAGCACAGCTTACAGAATATATTTCCCCTGCAAGGACTTTCATGCGGATTCCAATGTCTGAAGCATCGTCTGGCGTGTATCCGGCAAGCTGTGTGAACCTGTCCTCCATCCTTGCGAGTATCTGGCTGTAAGGCTCAACAAGGCTCGTGTAACTGTCAGCCACTGCACGTCACCTCAATTTTCTTGAGCGCACCATTAAAGCTCAGTTCCACCACGACTTTGTTCGGGGTGCCAGCTTTGAATTCTGCGCTTTTAACAACCATTCCGGGCATTGGGCGCAGCGCGTCCTGTGCAAGTGAAAGCGCAGTCGCATCCGGGTCAGGCTCTTTGCCCGTCAGCGTGCCAAGGCGGCTGCCGAGCGAGGCATCATAGCAAAACGAACCGGCAGGCACAGTAAGGCGTATGGCGGCGCGCTGAAAAATTTCATCCAAACCTTCAACAGAATAAGGCCGGCCGTTTGCCGCCATCGCCAAATCGCCGCCATTTATAGCCGTGTCCATTCAACTCTCCCCTTTCGGCTTAAATATCTGTCCGTTGATTTCGACCTCACCGTTGCTTTTAAGATAGATTTCGGCGCCGCCTGCCGAAAAGAGCATAAGCTCCCCCGGCTTAAGGCCCCTGTCCTGCGCAAGCGTGCCTATGCACGTGCTGCCCGCATTAGTAGAAACAATCACAGCCTGCGAGGCGTTAGGCGGCTGGTATGCTATGCCCCACGGGCCGGCGAATGGCAGCCCGCGGTACCTGTTGGCCCCCTGCGCCGAGCCGGAACCCGTAATCAATGCGGTGTCTGCGGCAGGCCGTTTTTTCTGCGATGCTATCATCTGCTGTGATATCCACATTTTTATTTCCTCCTAAGGCTGTAGCGTGTCCGGATTCCGTCAGCGCCCGCCGTGCAGTGTATGCCGGCGATTTTCAAATTGCCGAAACAGCCGAGCACGGGGTCGTTAAGCGCTGCCGCGTCCCCGATCCCTGCTTTTGGGCATTCGGGGCAGCACACATGGAGCACAAACGATTTTTTTATGCTGTTTTTAATTGCGGTCTGCTCATTCTGCGGCGAAAGGGCAAGGCAGCGCTTCCTCAAAATGCCCATACGGGCGGCTTCGCCGTCCTGCGCCGCAAGGCGGTAGCAGCCTGCGGCCCCGTCTGGTGCATAGATTTCCGTAATGCGGTCACAGTTGCGGTCAAGCCTCTCCGCACTGAAATATCTCGTCCCTTTAGAATTGTCAAACAGTATTCTGCCATTGCTTTTATCTCCGGAAGCGTCGAATATTGTGCCGCGCACGCGCGGCTCAGCATTAAGGAAAGTTGAGCAGAAAAGCGCCGCAGCCTGCCATTCGCTCATGCCTTTCGTTATGCAGAACTGGCCGCTGAAGATTGCGCTGCTTCCGCTGAATCCCGTAAAGCCGTACGGTTTCATGTGTTCCGAAAAGATTTCCGGAAGGCTCAGCGAATCGCATACGGAAGGCAGCGGCTCGCTGTCAAGCAGCAGCCCCGCAAGGCTGCGGCATTTCAGATTAAGTGTGCTGCCGCTGCCCGAAACCGTTTCATGCTGTATGTCCACCGTGCCATAAAACAGCATCTCACCATTTTCGCCGCATATTTTCAAATATGTAAGCGCACCGCAGCCATGTGTGAGCGGAAAAGCGCCGCAGAAACTGTCGGCAGGCATATCCTCCGCGCTGTCGAATTCAGCCTTTAACGGCATCGGAAGGGAAATGCTGTTCCCAAACTCATCAGTTGCTTCATAAGTCACGGTATTGCCACCTCCATCCCTTCAGGCAGGCAATAAGGCCGCTCTATCTGCGGGTTTGCCATACGCAGCGAATCAACATCCGTGCCATACTTGTTTGCGACTTCCCACAGGTTTTCCCCGCCTGTGCACACATATTTCCGCGGCCCTGCCAAAGCTGTTTCTTTTGCTGCGTACGAAGGATCCTCAAGGAACGAAAATTCATATTCTATGCAGTTAGGCCGCGGCCTGCCTGTCATGGCAAGCGCTGCAAATACGGCATAGAACGGCACGCTCCCCGGCAAAAGCAGCATGCCGCTGCCACCTTCTGCAAATACAGACGAAAGCCGTGAAAACTGCTCCATGCAGCCAGTGCCTGTAAATTTCCCGCTGCCTGTTACTTTCCTCGGCGCCGAGCCGTTGTCCTGCACTGCCGCGTTTCCCTCAGGGATTTTGAACTCGGCAGTGTTGCGCATGCGCTCTACGCGTATCGTCTCCGGATTCACCGGCCATACATAATCTTTAAAGCTCATAGGCGTAATCTTCATGTGCCGTCATCCTCCGGCTCAAGGTCACGCGGCCTGCGCAGCCAGTCAAATTCAATATCTTCCGAAAGCGTCTCGGAATTTTCATTCATCAGGTGTCACCTCTTTCCCGGCGGCAAGCACCACGGCAGCCATAGGCCCCGTAAAATTCATGCCGCCCTGTGATTCAATGCTTTTCCAGCGGCAGCCCGTAAAGGCTGTTTTCTTTCCGCTTGTCCCAGCCACAACGCTGAAAGTGTCGGTCGAAAAAATATCCGCGCCGTTTTCCGGCACAATGCCCGTGAGCACCAGCTCCCAGTGCACGGTGCCTTCTTCAATTTCAGATGGGGTATTTCCGCCGTACGGCACGGAAACGCCTGTGTCCTGCACTGCTTTCGGCGTGCAGCCCGTTGCGCGCGCAATAATGGCGCCGCCGCGTTCGATATGCACCGCCATGATGTCCGGCGCAGGTTTCCGTGTAAGCACAGCGCGCACATAAAGTTCCTCCCCACTTATAATAACCGTCTCATACCGCTTCACGATGTAATCCGCTCCGTCATACGACGTAACTGTGCTCTCAGACGTCAGTTTGTGCGAAACCGGCCCTGTGTACAGGAAATCAGTGTCGTCGGGCGATGAAGTAAAATGTACCGGCCTTATCATTGCCTTGAATTTCTCGCCTTTGCATATGACCGTTTCGCCGTAGCGGCAAAGCATATTTTCGGCTTCACGCCTGCGCGTCATGTGGCAGCCCTCCCAAAAAAGAACCCGCTGTCAGAAAGATATCGTGCAGCCGCAGCGGCAGCCTCGCCCCAAAGCTTTCGCGCGGAAGAAACGCTTTTTGCAGCAGGCGTCACCTTAACGCCGTCAGCCTCAAATGAATCGGCGCCATTTGCTGACTGCATAAGAGTGTACCTGTAAAAGGCAAGCGCCGCGGCAGCCGAAACAAGCGGGTCCGAAGCCTCATCCCCGCAGCCGCTGCGCTCACGCCGCTCAATCTCGGCCGCGGCATTACCGCATACCTGCTGGCAGCTTTCGTCACCGCCTGCAAGCCCCGCAAGGGCGTTAAACCTGGAAAGCACCTGTGCGGCGTCAAGCTTAATCATGCGCCGTAAACCAGCACTTTCACTGCGCCGTCGAAAATTCTTGCAAATTCTGCTGTTACGCTCACTGCCGTACGCTCAAGCTGGCGGTCTATCAGACGGTCCGAGTCTGTCTGCACACCGCCGGCCTGTACCATTTCGAGCGCGCAGCTTTTGTCAAGCCCTATGATTTTCCCAGTTTTCATCTCCGGGTCATGCAGCAGGTTCGCCCCGAGCGGCGTGATGAGCTTGCCCGTGCCCTGAAAATTAAGCCCGGCTTCAGCGTCCTTAAATTCCGTAATGCTGAGTATGTCCTTAACTGCCGCTGTGGAAGCAAGCATTGTGTTGAGCTTATACGGCGCAAGGGCGCCCCACATTGCCACCATGTCCGAATATGACGGCATTTTCCCTCCCGCGGTGATTGTGCCTGCTGGCGATTTGCCGTCGTCGCCGTTAAGCAGTACGCCCACAGCATCCGAAAGCTGGGATCGCGCAATATATGCGCCTATCTGGCGCAGAGTTACCGAAAACAGGTCGAGCCTCTGGAAGCGTATCGCCTCATAGCTTGCAACGAGCATGCGCCCGCGTTTCCGGAGGTGCACAAGCTGGTCTTTCGTCCTTATTTCCGTCTGCGGCAGGAATGCGCCTTCGGCCGTGGGCTTAAGCAATTTTTCGTCCTGCGTTGGGGCAGACGTTATTGTCCGGTAGTCAAGCGAGTTTATGTTGGTAGTTGTTGCGACGAGCGAAGGCAGAAGGTTTTCCTGCTCCATGCCCTGCCTTACAGAGCGCGCAACATATTCCGGGAAAAGTGCGGCCGAATCGCCCGTCTGGAAAAACTTTTCAATGCGGTCCGAGCCCGGGCCGCCCGCATGGATATCGAAGCGCTTGAGCTGGCGCTGGTATGCGTCGAGGCCTTCAAGCGGCGTGCCCATGTAGTTTTCCGAATGGTCGAGGCTTTCAAGCACCTGTGTAAATGTTTTACCCGGCGTGCCATACATGCCTTTTTCAAGTTTCAGGGATTCATAAAGGGCCATATTTTTCTCCTCTCTGCGGGCAGAAACTTTTTTGCCCGCACGTGGTTTTTTATTTCTTCCTGCCGGCTGAGCATTGGCGTTAAAGCATAAATCCGCATGTCCCCGCCGCCGGGTCAACATCAACTACAAGGTGCTGCCGCCCTGACGACGAAACCTGCACTTTGCCGCCCCCTGCTGCAGAAAGCGCCTGCCAGCCGAGCGAAGGCGCAGTCCCGCTGTAAGGCATGCCTACGTAGCCGGCAAGCTGCACAGCAGCATATCCGCAGCGCGCATTAAGCGCAGCGCCGCAAAAATCGTCGCCCGCGTCACATGGCCCGACTGTGCCGTTTCCCGTGATTTTCACAGGCATGCCTGGCTCCACGCCGCCGCCTGCGGCAAATGTAGCGGCATTTTCCCCGAATCCGTTAAAAGAAAGTTCCATGCTTAAAATCCCCCTTTAAATTCTGAACGGCGCGTTGCCGTCCTGTTTTGCAGGTTTATGGCTTCCCGCCAGTTGTGGGCAGAGCGGCACCTTTTTCTCCGCCTGCCTGCGGAGCGAAACGCCCCAGCTTTTAAGATCCTGCACGCTCAGCGCATCAGCTGTGCGTGCAAGGCTTTCGGCTGGAATATCCGGATGGTCAAGCGTGCCGAAGCGCATAAATTCTTTTTTAAGCGCGCTGCGGTACTCACGGCCGTTTGCGGCCTCCTGCTCAAGCTCGTCAAACTTTCTCACAATGGCATCAGACTGCGCTGGCGTCAGCACTGCCTCGCCTTTAGTTTCGCGCAGGAATTTCACCATCTGCCGGGCGTCCGTTATGCGGCAGCTCTTCGTCACGCCCGCTGCCCTCTGCGCAGGTACTGCTACAAACGACCACTCATAGGCGTCGCACGGGTCATCGAGCACGGCGCAGCATATATCACCGCCGTAAATTTTTCCGCGCTTATGGCTGCAGCCGCCATTCCTCAGGTCGGCTCCGCATATGCTGCATGTTACGCTGCGCACGGCGCACCCTACGCTCACTTCTTTTTTAATGCCGGACTCAATGTCGGTGATAAAGTTGCCGTTCGCTTCCGTGCGCGGCAGGTATGCATGAGCGACAAGCCGCGTGTATGGTTCGCCGCATGAAGTTAAATGCGCGCTATCCTGCTCAACATGGCAGTCGTAAATCCTTGCGGCCTGGTTTTTTGCCTGAGGGTCATGGTCAAAGATCCCCGTTTTACCGAGGAACAACCCCGCAAGCTTATTTATGGCACTCAATGTGAAGCGCTCCCCGTCTCGGTCAATTTCATTGTCACACAGCACGACGGGAAAAACATAAAGCTCATCAGCGCCGAAGTTCCTGCGTGTGTAGCGGTTTATTTTTTTCAGCGCTTCGGCGTCAAGCGTGCTGCCGCCTTTTATTTTTATGTCCGTTCCGCCGCCCTTGCAGATAAATAAAGAGTTAATGGCAAATTTCCCCTTTCACTAAGGGCCGCCACAAGGCCCCTATAAACTTTTAACAAAAATTCACTCATTCAGCGCCGGGGCGAAGCAGGCTTTGCCTTGGATTCAATCTGCGCGGCCCTGGCATTCTGGTAGCGTGCGGAGGCAAGGTCCACGGTGTCCTGAAGCGATATGTCATCCCACTCTATGGTAAGGTCTTCCGGCGTACCGTTAAGGCTCAGCCACATGGCGCATATCCTTTCTATTATGGGATTCAGTATCCGCCGGTAAAACTCGAGTTCGCTCGTCAGGATATCGGCCTGCTGGCTCGACATGCGTTCGGTCGAAGACCACGTAAGGCCCAGAAGGAACGGCGGTATGCCGAGCTTCGCGACTATCTGCTCAAGCATCTGGCGCACAGGGACTTCGCTGTCTGGAATCTGGCAGTCCGCGCCAACAGTCTTAATGCTAACGTCGCCGACCGAAATAAAGTCGCTGACCTCGTTTCCGCGCATGGCGCGTCCCCATTCCCCCGCAATCTCTTCGGCACGCTCCCTGGCATACGCCTGATCCATTGCATCGGAGGAAGGTTTGTAAGTTACGGCAAACCGCACGCTGCCGAGCCGCTGCCAGTTTGTGCCTATCGCATGGTAAATCTGGAGAAGAATATTCGAGACAAACGGCAGGCCGCGCAGTATGGAAATGCCGAGCGCACTGCCTGACGGCGGGTTTAACGCCGAACAGAAAACGAGCTGCGGGTACTTCACCGGCACTGAAACGCCGTTTTCGCGCCTTAAGACCTGTATATCGAGCGGAGTCACCTCCTTTAGTTCCACGTCGTCAAGCGAAGCATTGTAAAGCGCCGCAAACCTGCCATTTTGCACTACCATCTCGCCGGCTGCATTGCCGTAAGTGAGCAGGTCTGAAAGGTAGCAGTTGAGGAACGTCTGCACGCCTGCCCCTGCGGCGCCTACGGGCACATTCTGTAAAAAGCCGTTAAGCTCCTCCTGTGTCACTTTGTTTTTGCAGGTGACCTGAAACGAGCCCACAAGGCGCAGTATCTTGTCTATGGCGGCGTCTATTATGGGAATATTTTCGCGCAGGGCCAAGTAGAGCCTGCGCTCCCCTGCCGAAAGTGGCACCGGATTTCCGCCCGCATAAAACGGGTTTTCATGCGCGGCTGTCTGTACAGAAGCGACCGGGGCTTTCCCCGTGCGCTTTTTTCTTTTTTTCAGCAGAATCCTGCTCACCCCTTTCCGCGCGGCGCGGCAACAGCGAAAAACCCGTCAGGCGGGTAAAGCACAGTCGTCACGAAATATCGGATATCGTCCATGGAATGGTCGTTCTCCTTTACCGGCGTGTCGTCAGCCCTGCCCTCGTCCCAGCGGTAAAGGCCAAACTCACGCACCGCGTCGCGGCAGCAGCCGCATATCCTGATTTTTCCCTCGCGCAGCGCCACGGCTGTCCGGCGTATGCCGTAGGTTACATTGTTGCGCGCCCTGCGCACGCGGTACTTCCCGTGGCGGCGTATCGTCTCGATGAAGCTTGCGGCCGACGGGTCGACGGCAATGCAAGATATTTTTCTTCCTGCGCAAAGGTGCTCGAGCGCGGCATAATGCTCCTCGTCGGTCCTCTGCGAACCTTCGCGGCGGGAATCATAGTAATACTCGTCTATCCTGTACCACGTGCCGCCGAGCCTGCCCCAAAGCCCTACCGAGCACGGATTCACCGTGCCGTAGTCGCACGAGGCAGCATACTCCTCCATGCGCCCTTCCGGCACAGGGCAGAACATCGAACCCGCCATGAACGGGTAGACAAGCCCTTCCGCCGCCACCCACCTGCCGAGTATAAAGCGCTCATAGAAAACGCCCGAGTAAAGCCTGTGGTAGCGGCGCAGCATATGCCTGCCGAGTGACGGGTTGTCGTCCATCGTGAAATGGAGGTAAAACGCATTTTTTTCTCCCGCCTTTTTAATCCACTCACGGTAGAACCAGTGCTGCGGCCCTTCAGGGTTGCAGTTGAACCAGAACTTTGAGCCCTCCACGCTGCAGCGGGCAAGTGCCTGCTCAACAAACGAGCGCGGCATGAGCGCCACCTCGTCGAAAAACGCGCCGGCAAGCGTTATGCCCTGTATAAGTGCGGCCGAGCTTTCGTCGCGCCCGCCGAAAAGGTAGAAGCGGTTGTAGTTTTTGCCGTAGCCTATTTCCAGCAGGTTCTCACCAACTTTAAACCTGCACGAAAAGCCCGACTCGGCAAGCACCGGCAGCAGTGTGGTAACGAGGTTGCGCTTAAGCGAGCGTATCGTCTTGCCACACAGCGCGAAAGAGCGGCCGCGGAAACAGCCGCAAGCCCATGCGACAAACGATATGCCGAGGCAGAGCGTTTTTCCGCTGCGGACTGCGCCGTCGCATATAATCGAGTCACGGCACGCGTAAGGGCTGCCGGGGCACCACCAGTTGAGCGCTTTGAGCTGCTTTGCCGAGAACGGCTTAAGCTCCATCGCTTTCCGCCTCCCCGCTTGTGCTGACACTTTCAATCAGCGCGCGGTAAAGTGGTGACTGCTCCGCTCCGCTTTCTTCCATTTTTTTAAGGCACTCAAGAGCTTTCATGCGGTCATAGAACTTGATTTCCAGCCCGTCTTTTGTCTGCTTAAGCTCAGCGACGCTGTAAAGGTCGAGCTTTCTGAGCTCGGACGGGTCAAGCCCGTTGCGGAACATAAGCCGCACCGCATCGTTCACTTTGCCATAGGCGAGCTTCTCGTAGCCGCTCTTTACGTCGGACGGCCCTTTTTTCTTAGCCATGAAAAACCTCCTTTCACTACCCCCGCAAATACTGCCGAAAATTGCCCTCTGGAGGCAAATAAAAATAAAATTTTTATTGACAGGCAGGATTATATGTGATACTGTATATGCACAATATATACAGTAAAAACGGCAAAGGAACGGCGGTGACAGAAACTGGACATCGTTATCAGCAATTCAAGCCAAAAGCCAATCTATGAACAGATAGCCGACCAGATAAAGGACAAGATAATAACGGGCGAACTTTCTTCCGGTGACACGCTGCCTTCTATGCGGCTGCTTGCGCGGCAACTGCACATAAGCGTGATAACTACAAAGCGTGCCTATTCGGAACTTGAACGCGACGGCTTTATTGAAACTGTTGAGGGCAAAGGCTGTTTCGTTGCGCCTAAAAACACGGAATTTCTGCGCGAAGAGCAGCTCAGAAAAGCCGAAGCAGCGCTTCAGCAGGCCGTAGACATCGCAAAGCGCAGCGGCATAACCCTTAACGAGCTTGAAGAAATACTTTCCCTGCTTTACGGCGGGAAATGATGAAGGAGCGGATATAGTATGGAAAACCTGCTGGAACTAAACGGCGTGTGCAAAAGCTACCAAGCTTTTTCGCTTAAAGACGTCAGTTTCTCCCTGCCCGCCGGGAGCATAATGGGCTTTATAGGCGAAAACGGGGCCGGCAAGACGACGACGATAAAGCTGATACTGAACGAGGTGAAGCGCAGCGCCGGAACAATCAGCATTTTTGGCAAGGACAACATAAAAGATGAGATGGCGGTAAAGCAGGATATCGGCGCCGTGTTCGACGAAAGCTATTTTTTCGACGGATTCACTGCGGCGGACGTCGGAAAAATCCTCAGCCGCGTATTTAGTGCGTGGGACCAGCCGCTGTATGAAAAATATCAGAAAGATTTTGAACTGTCGCCTAAAAAGAAAATCAAGGAATATTCAAAAGGCATGAAGATGAAACTTTCCATTGCCAGTGCGCTTTCGCACCACCCGCGCCTGCTGATTCTCGACGAAGTTACAAGCGGCCTTGACCCGGTCATGCGCAGTGAAATTCTCGACCTGTTTCTCGATTTCATTCAGGATGAGGGCTGCAGCGTACTGTTTTCGTCACACATCACGCCGGACCTTGAACGCATAGCAGATTACGTCACTTTTATCCATAAAGGGAGCATTGTGCTCAGCCTGCCGAAAGATGAGCTGACTGAAAAGTGGGGAATCGTAAAATGCGGCGCCTCTAAGTTTGCGGATCTCGACAAATCCGGCTTCATGCGCTGGAAACGCGGCGAAGTTGAATGCGAAGCGCCTGTCCGGGATAAAGATGAAGCAAAGCGTGATTATCCCGGCCTCGTTGTTGACAATGCCACGCTCGACGATATTATGCTTTTCTATGTAAAGGGGGAAAAATCATGAGAGGTATGCTGCTGAAACAGTTTCTCTATTTAAAGAGGCATGGCAAAACGCTGCCCTTGATAATCATCATGATCGCATTAATTGCGCTGCCATTGTCAGCTTCGTCTTCCGTATCTACGGCCTGCAGCATAATTGCCATGGTGGCAGCAATGCTTACAATATTTGTTATGTTTAACAACCGCGGCATAGATGAGCAGGCAAAATGGGATACCTACGCCCGCAGCCTGCCCGTAAGCCCTTATGTCACCGTCGGCTCGCAGTATATCATCACCGCGATTTTTGCGCTTGCGGGAATGGCTGCGCAGTTCATAGTTTTCACCGTTTCAGGTACAGGCATTAACAAGCTTGCCGCCATTGTCATTGTTTTTACAGGGGCCATACCTCTCGCCATATGCGACATCGCGCTGCCCTTCTGTTATTGGCTCGGCTGCAGGAAAGCCTCATACATCTTTCTGCTGTTCTGCCTTACACCAGTAGTTGCATCGTTCTTACAAGCACACGGCATAAATCCCACACTTAATGTCTCAAATCAACAGACTCCTTTGCTGCTTGGGCTTTCCGTTCTCATAGTTTTTGCCGTCACGCTTGTTTCCCTGTTTATTTCATGCAAAATTTATACTGGCAAAGAAGTCTGAAATAAAAATTTTCCTTTGCTTTTCCGGTTTTCCGTTGTATAATATTATTTGGGAATAATGTGCTCCCAAATAAGGACTTTTAACATGGAGAATCAGAACGATGGAAAATTACCAGTGGCAAACGGCACAGCTGCCTTATGCCTGCCCGCCGCTGCCGCCTAAGCTCAAAGAGAAAACTGAAAGGCGCACGCTGCTAAAAGCCTCAAACCATGCGTTTCTCATGCCGCTCCTCCTTACGCTGTTCTCGGTAATTATTGCAGGCATAGCCGGTGGCGTGTGGGGTTTCATGCATGCCGGAGAGATTGCGCAGTTTATGGAAACCGGCGGAATAAAAGCCATACAGAATTTTCTGCTCAGCCACCGTGACCAGCTCGTCCTGCTTGTAATACCGGCGACGGCCGCCGCTGTGCTGGTAACAATACTCTCCTGCAAGCCAATCCTGCGCCGGAAAATTTTCGGCGCCTGGAAAATGCCGTATATGCACGCCTCTGATTTCTTTCTCTGGGCCGTAATAATGTTCGGCGGCTCAACAATCGGCTCTTTTATCGTTGATGCCCTGCATGCTGCCTTTGGTCCCTTGGGGTTTCACACACAGCAACCCGACTTCAGCCTTACGGGCAATCAAGGCGCAGATATTGTGCTCATACTCTACGTATGTTTAATCGGTCCTGTCCTTGAAGAAACGCTTTTCCGCGGAATGATACTCCAAAGCCTGCGCCCGTGGGGTGACTGGTTTGCAGTGATCGTCTCGTCCATCATTTTCGGCCTTTCACATCTGAATATCGCGCAGTGCATACCTGTAATAATGGTAGGCATTGTCTTAGGGTTCGCAGCCGTAAAGACCGAATCGGTCTTCCCCTCAATGCTGCTGCACATCATAAATAACACAGCCGCCATAGTGATTACGGTAAGCGGCGCAGGGACAAACCAGGCAGCAAATAAAGCGCTTGAAGCTGTCGGCATAGCGCTCGCCGCGGCGGCAGTCCTGCTGATAATTCTGCGCAGGGAAGATATACGCCATGTTATTGCAAGGCATCAGCCTTTGCCGCCTGAAAAACATAAATACAGAGTAGTGTTTCTGCAGTCCGTTTCATTCTGGATTTTAGCGGCAGTGTTTGTCTATTTCTGCTTTGCCGCAAATAAAAGCGCATCCGCCGTCAGCATTTAACAGCAAAACGACGCCCAAAAACAGACATTGTTTTTGTTTGACTTTTCTATGGAGTGTGATATAGTATAAATGTATATCCGCCCGTAGCTAAGTCTGGATATAGCAGCAGATTCCGATTCTGAAGGCCGTGGGTTCGAATCCCTCCGGGCGGACCATCTCAGAAGCCCGCATGAGTACTGATTATTCAGTGTTCATGCGGGTTTTCTCTATGTCTGTGCCACCCTTGCTTTTCACTGTGATATCAACATCGTGCCATGAGATTTACGCACATCTCATTTTTTGACAGAAAGCTTATGGATTCTGCCTGCAGGCGTGCTATAATTGCTATTAGGATTTGGGAGACGTATTAAAAGGAAGGAGCATGAAACAGTATGGACGATTCCTACATAACATTTACAATTGGGAAGCAGAAAACGATAGCACTGATTGCCCACGACGGCAAAAAGCGGGAGCTGCTCGAGTGGTGCGCCGAAAACAAGGATATTTTAAAAGAGCACCGCCTCTGCGGCACAGGCACAACGGCAAGGCTTGTTTCTGAAAAAATAGGCCTGCCGGTCAAGGCATACAACAGCGGCCCGCTCGGCGGCGACCAGCAGGTCGGCGCCAAAATAGTCGAGGGCGTCATCAATTTTGTCGTGTTTTTTTCAGACCCGCTGGAAGCCCAGCCGCACGACCCGGACGTTAAGGCGCTCCTGAGAATTGCGCAGGTCTACGATATTCCAATAGCCAACAACCGCGCGACGGCCGATTTCATGATACATTCGCCGCTGATGGACAGGGAATATGAGCACCGTGTCATCAATTTCCGCCAGAATGTAATCGACCGGGTAAACGAAAAAAGCGAACTTCTTAAATAAAGGAGAAAGGAGACAGTTTCAATGCTTACAGCAGATATAATGCTCGACACGGTCGAAAAAGTGAAGGATTTTTCTTCCGTTATAATAAAGACAGGCGAAGAGTGCGACCTCGTGCAGGGGCCGCGCATACTCGATGCAAAGTCAATTATGGGCATTTTCAGCCTCGACCTGTCAAAGCCCATACAGCTCAGGATAAACTCGAGCCGAAAAGGAATACCAGAAGAGCTCAAAAAATTCCTTGTGAATAAAAAATAGCAATCCGCATATGTGGCAGCGGACAAATATTTATTAATTAATTGTGCTTCGGTGCGCTGTATACGGGCTTGCAGTTCGTGTCCAGCGCTTTTTATACCTTACCGGCAGCCGTCATATCAGTTTTCCGTCGCCGCCTTGAATTCTTCGACCAGCGCGCTGCGCAGTTTCTCAAAAAGCTCCGGCGCCCTTCCGCCTACCGGCCGGCCGGCTACCTCGGAAGCGCGCAGCACAAAATTGCTGGAACTGGAAATCAGCACCTCATCCGCATTCATGAGTCCGTCCATTGTATATGGTATCTCAGCGACCGGAATCCCGAGCTTTTTGCCCATGCGTATAATATGCGCGCGCGCAATACCCGGAAGTATCATGTTGTCCGCAGGCGCCGTGATAATTTTACCGTCCTTAATAATGTGGCAGTTGCTGTGTGCACATTCTGTAACGCGCCCGCCATAGGGACCAGGGCGGTAAAATATACATTCGTCGTTCCCCTCACGCCGCGCTTTCTGGGCTGCCATGACCGAAGGTATGAGGTTAAGCGTTTTTATGTTGCAGTGAAAAAACCTCGTATCCTCCGTTGTTGAGAGTTTAATGGGTTCAAGCCCGTAGTTTACTTTCGCCGGCGTAAGGGTTATCCACAGGTTGCCTTTGCCATTTTCCGAAAATATATGGTTACGCACAGCGTCGGTGCCCCTCGTGCACTGCACGTAAACG
>ENA-UOOR01000359-UOOR01000359.1-fermentation-metagenome-genome-assembly--contig:-NODE-359-length-66375-cov-16.572346_pt1 | contig 66375 bp, 69 predicted proteins | sample MGYA00245780_ERZ724029 | MGnify/ENA primary metagenome ERZ724029 (study PRJEB28704, sample SAMN03018315) | fermentation metagenome | biome: anthropogenic terrestrial biome; feature: soil; material...
TACTTAAAAAGTAGAATACTTAAAAAGTAGAATACTTAAAAAGTAGAATACTTAAAAACTAGAATACTTAAAAAGTAGAATTTAAATTATTCAAAGTTCTTTAAAGTTTTAGAGATTTAAAAGGTTTATATTCACTCCTTAAAATTCAATCCCTAACGTTTGTTTTAAAATAGTTAAACTCTAAGATTTAAGCTCTAAAATTCTATAATAAATCCTAAGATCGGTTTTAAAAAAAAATTAACATTAAATTAAACTTTCAAATTAAATTGTAACCTTTAACATTTCCTGAATATCTTCTCATCAAATTCCATGTCCTTTATCTTCTTTATGATCTTGCAGGAGCTGTCAAGGGTTGATCTTTTGTATCCTTCAACTTTCATGACCTTTGAAGTTAAATTCCTCTCTTTAAGTTCTTTCCTGAGTTTTTCAAGGTTAAAACTCTGATCTGGACCTATTGAAATGATATCAGGCATTATTTTTTCCACTATCTTGAACATATCAGTTGTACTTCCAAGGTAAGCTTCATCAACGGGTTTTATCATTTTCACAACTTCAAGGCGTTGTTTTTCATCAACGATGGGCACCCTCTTTCTTGACCGCACTGTTTTGTCCCTTGCAACAACCACAACCAGCTTTGCATCTTTTCCTCCGAGTTTTTTTGATTCTTCAAGGTAATATCCGTGACCTGGATGGATTATGTCAAATGTTCCTGTTGCCATTACAGTTTTAATGATTACACCTCTGGATAATTGTTTTATTTGTTAACTACTGTTTTTGGATATTTACAATGTATTATATAAGATCAGATCGATAAAAACTATTTCTTAGGATCATCCGATTTACCTCAATTTTTAAAAGATCTTGAAGTAGAAGTACAGAACTTAAATAAGGGAATATCCTATAAATTGATTAATAATAGAAAATTTAGACTCTTTTAATTCTAAATATCCCAGGTTATCCCACATTTATATTAAATTATTAGATTTAGTTGGTATTAATCATGAGTTCGAAGTTAGCAAAGGGAAGTATTATAGTTCTCATAGGTTCATTCATATTCCGTATAGGGGGCTACGTATACAGGGTTTTGATGGCAAACATGTTAGGGCCTTCAGGTTATGGTATACTTGGCCTTACAATGCCGATTCAGGGATTTTTGATAATGATTGCAGGTGCAGGACTCCCACCAGCCATAGCCAAGTTCGTTGCAGAGTACCATGCCCAGGAAAGAGATGACCTGGTTAAAGAAGTCATAAGCACATCGATGAAGATGATGGCCCTGCTTGGAATAATCTTCAGCTTCGTGATCTTCATCCTTGCAAAACCGCTTGCAATAGGCTTATTCCACAAACCCGAGGCAGTACTTCCGTTTCAGCTCATAGCACTCATAACTCCCTTCAGTGTTATAGTTGGAGCCTTCAGAGGAACCTTCCAGGGATTCTATCAGATGACCAACCTACTCATAACCAGAGCAGTTGAGCAGATATTCATGATAGGTGTTGCAGTTGGCCTGGTGCTCCTCGGTGCATACGTTGCAGGTGCAGTTATAGGTACAGCTGTAGGCTTTTTTGCATCAATGATTTGTGCAATTATCCTTTTCAGAAAAGAAATCGCAAAAAAGCTTTCACATCCCCACAACAGACTTTCAAGGGTTAAAAGGAAGTTCACGATAGGGGAACAGATGAGCATGGCCAAAATGCTCTTTTTATTCTCTGTTCCTGTTGTTATAAGTGGTCTGGGAGAACTGGCCATCTACGATCTGGACACCTTTGTTATAGGTGTTTACATGTCAAGTGTAGCAGTTGGATACTACAATGCAGCAAGTCCAATTGCAAGACTTCCCCTGATAATATCCATGTCCATTGCAACCTCTGTTTTACCTGCAACATCTGAAGCCATGGGGCTTAAGGATAAAAATCTCCTTTACACCTACATATTACAGTCCTATCGTTACGTGTCAATGACCGTACTTCCGCTGTGTGTTGGAATGATAATATTTGCAACACCCATCATGGGCATACTTTTTGGAGCAACCTACATTCCTGCTGCAGAAGCATTACAGATAATGACGGCAGGAATGCTTTTCTTCACAATCTACATGATTTCATCCAGCATATCCCAGGGACTTGGAAAACCAGTTCTACCAATGGTGATACTTCTAATTGGAATTGTCATTGACCTTGCACTGAATATAGCTCTTGTACCCATATTCGGAATAAACGGAGCAGCACTGGCAACAACAATATCCTCCTTTGTCATAATGGCAGGAGTTCTAGGAAAAACACTTCAACTTGCAGGGGTAAGACTACCACTGGCAGATTTTGGAAAAATAGGCATTGCATCAATTTTAATGGGAGTTGTACTCATGTTCTTCCCAAAAACCTACGCTTTCTTTTTCCTAGCCCTTGCGGTTGCCCCATTCCTGTACATGGGCTTTCTTTCAATTAGTGGAGGCTTAAAGAAGGAAGATGTGCATGTAATGTACAGACTTGCAGCCAAGTCAGGGCCCCTTGAAGCTTACTTCAACAAATTCATTGGCTTATTTGAGAGATTTGCAACCTGATCCCGGTTTAAATTGCATAAACTCTGGTTTACAAGTGTCATAATGCTTTAGAATAAGGAACCATAAAAAAATAGGTGCCATGGAAAATTTCATCCATTCCACACCATTTTTTGGTTCAGATTCTGCTGTTTTGTACCTGATCTTAGTTTTGTACCTGATCTTAATACCTTTTTTAGCTTGAATTTTTTTACTTTAATAGTCCAATTTTTTTACTTTAATGGTTTCATAATTCTCAGTTCATGATTAGAATTTGTTTAAACTTTTTGATGAAGATTAAAGAAACCAAAAATATTTCAATTACAAAAAACAGAAAAATAAACGTTATGATAATATTAAAAGGCATAGGTACAAGCTCTTATATTGGTGTTGGGGCTGTAAAAAAGGTTGAAACCCATGAAGACCTTATGGGTATACGGGACGGAGAAATAGTGGTGGTTTCAAGGGCCTCAAGAGATATGCTCTCACACCTCAAGAAGGCGGGTGGGGTTGTAACAGACTACGGTGGTATAACAAGCCATGTTGCAATTGTTCTAAGGGAAATGGCAGTTCCATGTATTGTTGGGACTGGAAAGGGAACCGATGTTCTTGAAAATGGCATGGTGGTAACCCTTGATGGAAAAACTGGTAACATATATAGGGGCTTCATGGAACGCGAGGAAGAAAGGGAAATTTTTGAGATCTACAATCCATCAACCAGCATAAAAGTAAACCTGAATGTTCCTGAGATTGCAGAGAAGGTTGCACCCTTTGCAGATGGTGTTGGATCCATCAGAATTGAAAACATGGTGGTACGTACTGGAAAACATCCTTTAATGCTGCTAAACGAGGAAAAGTTAACGGATGTTATTGTTGAAGGGTTGAAAAAGATAGTTGATGCATTTTATCCAAAACCAGTCTGGTTTCGAACCTTTGACATACCCACAGATGAACTGAAACGTTTGGAAGGAGGAGATGTTGAACCAGATGAGAGAAATCCCCTTCTCGGTATCAGGGGAATACACAAGGATCTTAAAAACATGGACATATTGAAAGCCGAATTCATGGCAATAAAAAAGCTCTTAGATGAAGGATACACTAACCTTGGAGTTAAAATTCCCTTTTTAAGGGACATCTCAGAGTACACACTGTCAAAACAGGTTATGCGAGAAGTTGGGCTACGTCCACATAAAGATCTGGATTTTGGGGCTTCAATTGAAACCCCATCTGCAGTCTTCACCTTTGATGAGCTTGTCCGGGAGGGCCTTGATTTTGTAACCCTTGGAATGAGCGACCTTACCATGTGTGCAGTTGCCGCTGATAGAAGGGGGGTAAAAGTTGCAAAGCACTTTAACCTCATGCATCCCGGAGTTTTAAAGATGGTTGAACTTGTTATAAAAAAATGCAATGAATATGGTATTGAGAGCTGTATATGTGGACATGCAGCATCTGATGAAAAAATTGTGCGCAAGCTGGTTGAATTTGGAATAGATTCCATATCCACAAACCCGGATCAGATCCTTAAAATACGCAGAGTAGTTTACAACGCTGAAAATGGAAGGATAATGAAGGGTTTTGGAGGAATTTAAGGTTTTTACTATGTGATCTTTTTAATTCTTACCTTCTGATAACTTTTATTTTTCATAGCTTTCATTTCTGCTTCTCTTATTAACTCTGCTTCTCTTACTCTACTTCCTTTGTTAACTCTGCTTCATTTATTAACTTCCTTTGTTAACTCTGCTTCCTTTATTAACCAATTTTAATATTTCCCATCGTTTTTCATGATTTGGGATATTCATCATTGTTTCTCATATTTCAAAGCGTTTTTGAAGCTGATCTTGCCCCTGTAAAGGGCTGAACCTATAACAACACCGTATGCGCCTGTCTTACTGAGCTTTTCAACGTCTTCATTGGATGTCACACCACCAGAGTAAACCACGGGAATGTTAACAGCTTCTAAAAGTTCAAGGAGGGGTTCAACTTTAAATCCTTCCATTAATCCTTCAACATCCACATTTGTAAATAGGATGCCGCCTGCACCCTTTTCTTCAAAGAGCTTCCCAAATTCTGGGGCTGTTTTTTTAGTTTTTTCTGTCCAACCCTTAAAAACAACCTTGGAATCCTTGCTGTCCAGAGCAACCATGATCCTTTCACTTCCAAATTCACTTGAAAGCTCCTCAACATATTCAGGATGTTCTATGGCCATTGTACCAAGAATAACTTTGTTTACTCCCATGTTAAGCAGTTTTGCACAATCTTCCTTTGTTCTTATTCCCCCGCCGAGCTGTACAGGGATTGAAACAGTTTCAAGGATACTTCCAACCACATCGAGGTTTGTACCAGCATCCCCAAAGGCCCCATCAAGATTTATAACATGCAGTAAACTTGCTCCTTCCTTCTCCCATTTTTCTGCAACTTTTTCAGGATTTTCTATGACCACCTGTTCAGTTCCAGGTTTTCCCTGGACAAGCTGAACGCACTTACCATTTTTAATATCAACTGCAGGTATTACAAACATTAAAATCACCTTGATTGTCTATATTTTCTTGATTTTACTTATTCTACTATAACCAACTTTCATGTAACCAACTTTCATGTAACCAAGTTCCACGTAACCAAGTTCCATGGGGCATGATAATTTCGCTGTAGATTTACTTATATAACTCTTCATTAAAAAATTAAAACAGCTCCACAAAAAATCAGTTTAAAATAAAAAGGTAGATCTAATGCAGTTAATTCTCCCTCTTAAAGGTGTTTTAAATTTTTTAAAGGTGTTTTAAATGGATAGAGTAGCTTTGAAAGTGGCTTACATTGGTACGAATTTTTATGGTTTTCAGAGACAGCCCAATAGACGAACTGTTGAGGAGGAACTTTTAAAAGCCTTTAAAAAGGCAAATATCATGGTAGATCCTAAAAAGTCTGAATATTCAATAGCAGGAAGAACAGACAGAGGCGTACATGCCATTGGAAATGTTGTATCGTTTGTACCCAATTCAGAGGTTATAGTAAACCAGTTGAATGATTATCTCGCAAATGAAATAAAGATAATTGGAACAGCAGATGTTCCCAATGATTTTAAGCCGCGATTTGCTGAGAGCCGTTTTTACAGATATGTTCTGGTGGATGAACCCTTCTCTGAGGGATGCCTTGATCTGGATAAAATGGTAGAAGCGTCTAAAATCTTTGTAGGGACTCATAACTTCCACAACTTTTCAAAGAGAAATCAGAGAACACCCATAAGAACAGTGAATGATGTTAAAATCCTTGAAAAGCACGGTTTGATCCTTGTTGACGTTGAGGGTGAAAGCTTTCTATGGAACATGGTTCGAAAAATGGTGAGGATACTTTTAAATGTGGGAACAGGTGAAATGAAACCTAATAATGTTAAAAAACTGTTAGATCATTCATCACAGGCCGCAATACTTCCAATGCCCCCTGAGGGTTTGATTCTTATGGATGTTGAGTACAGTGGTGTTGAATTTAAGTACAACAGGTACGCAAAAAAGAAATTCATAAAGACCCTCAAAACCGAGTACCTCCAGAAAAAAACACTTGCAGCTGTACAAAAGGAAATAATGGAAAATTTAATGGGTGATTAAAATATTTGGATGAAGTAAAAAGGTTTTCCATTTATCAAGTTAAACACTTAACTTATCCTGTGTAATTAGTCCATCCTGTGTATTTATCAACTTATTTAACTATCAATCTACTATTTTTTCACTGTTTTAAACCATCTACTTTTATCAAAGGTTTTTTTGTAGCTTTGCATGATTTCATGCTCCTTTAAAATCACTTTAAATCAATTTTTGGTAAACAATAAATATTATGTAAACCCATATAACAGTAAAGATACTCAAAGAGTATTTGGGGGTAAGCAGCTGGTTTGTAAAGATATTTCTGGTTTAAATAATCTTAAAGACTCAAATCTAATTTTAAAAACAGAAAAAATGGAAAATAAAGATGATTTCCATGGTCAGCGCGGAATAATTGTTGGTTTTGACCCTGGACTCACTGTTGGAATTGCTATTTTAGATCTTGAAGGGAATGTGCTGTCCATACGAAGTTTTAAGGAAATATCCATGGCAGAAATAATAAAACATATTATTGGCTATGGAAAAACTGTTTTAATTGCAACAGATGTTTATCCAACACCAAAAACAGTTAAAAAGTTAGCAACATCCCTTAATTCAAAAATCAATTCCCCCTACAGATCCATGTCTGTTGAATCAAAGATAGAAATTGTAAGGGATTATATTGCTGAAAAATCCTCTGCTTGTAGATCAAAGGTCGTGTACTCTGATGAGGTACCTCAAAATGATCATGAAAGAGATGCCCTTGCAGCGGCCATTAAAACCTACAACGATTACAGGGGTAAACTCGGACAGATTGAGAAACGTACAAAGGATTTAGATTTTTCGCCCTATGATGTGGACAACGTAAGGACCATGGTTATAAAGGGTGTGCCCATAACCAGTGCAATAAAAAATATTCTGGAGATTAAGGAAGCTCCAAAAGCTGAAACCCATGAACCTGTCCATGAAGATCTTGCATTAAAAGAAAATCATGATGATACAACAATCGCAAGGCTGAAACAGCGCATAAAAACCCAAACTAAACAGTTAAACAATTTGAAATTAAAAAATGCTCAACTTGAAGAGGATATTGCAAACTACCAATCTGAAGTATCCAAGCTCGAATCTAAAATCGATAAAATGTACTATGAATACTCAAAGGACATCCTGTACAAAAAAAAGGTAGCATCAAAGGTTGCAGTTATAAAACGTCTTCAGGAAAAGTACAACCATGAAAAGACCCGAAGATGTGAGCTTGAACAGAATTTAGATCTAATTAAAAGCACCAGGAAACTGGAAATGTCCAAGAATGTGCTTCCAGTGAAGATCGTAGAATCATTCACAAAGGAAGGAATAAAACGTGCATGTGACTACTGGAAAATAAAAAGGAATGATGTGGTCTTACTTGCAAATTCTAAGGGAGGAGGTTCTCAAACAGCTTCTTTACTTATCTCTATGGGTATAAAAGCAGTTATAGTTGCAGATAAGATGTCTCACCAGGCCAGGGAGGAGTTTGAAAAAAACATGGTCCCAGTACTTGACTTTGAGCGGATGAATCTGGAAATGATCGATGAATTTGCCATCATAAAAGCTGAAACCTTAAAAAATGAAATAGAATCATGGAAAAAGGTTATGGAAGCCAAAACAATGAAAGAAGATCGTAAAAAACTTTTAAAAGTCATAGATGAGTACCGTGCCAAAAGGAAACGATCCAATGGGCAGTGAACCTTCATCCATTTTCAATTCAATTATTTTAACTCATTTTAAGTTAACCCTTCTTTAACGTGCCTAAACCTTAAATTTTTGCTCGTTTAAACTTTTAAATTTGTTTGAGCTGCCTAAACTTTAAAATCTTTTTTTAAAAAATAACATCTGAATGTTTAGGAACAACAAACTTATTTTAAGGGAACACTAATAGTTCTTCCAAGAGATCCTAAGTCCTTGCTTTAAGAACATATTTTAAATCTTAACTTAATGTTTTAATCTTTAATGTTAAGTAAATAATCTTTAATAACTCAATAATGTTCTTTTTGCAGGAAAACATACTTTTAAGTATCAATTAAAGTTAAAAAGACAGTTTTGGGGTTTAAAACAGCTTAAATTAAAGTTTTGACTGTTAAAACTTTATGGATCAAACAGTTAGGGAGAATCAGTGCATGAACATGAAGATCGCGATAGTAATAGGGACACGGCCTGAGATCATTAAGATGGCCCCTGTGATTGATGAAATTGAAAGAAGAGGTATCGAGTACATACTTGTACACACGGGACAGCACTACGACCAGGAGATGTCCCATCAGTTCTTTTATGACCTTGAACTTAGAAAGCCCGACTTCAACATAGGTGTGGGTTCGGGATCCCATGGAGAGCAGACAGCCAAGATGATGAAGGGAATAGAAGATATTTTAGTGGCTGAAAAACCAGATCTCGTCATGGTTCAGGGAGACACAAATGCTGTGCTTGCAGGTGCAATTGCGGCCTCAAAACTTCACATTGCAGTTGCCCACGTTGAGGCAGGTCTGCGCTCCTATGACAAAACCATGCCTGAAGAGATAAACAGACAGATTGCAGATGCCACCTCCAAACTTTACTTCGTGCCAACTGAGGAATCAGCTCTAAACCTGGTTTTTGAAGGTCTGAACCCCCATGACATCTTCGTAACAGGAAACACAGTTGTTGATGCATGTCTTAGAAACCTTAAAATTGCAGGAAAACGTTCAAAAGTACTGGAAGATCTGAATTTAAGTGAACATGTTAAAGATGAAAACTTTGTTAAAGGTGGAAGTTCTGTTAATGGAGGTATTAAAAGTGCAGATGTTGATGGAAATTCTGCTGGAATAAAGGGAAGCATAATCACAGTCACAATGCACAGAGCTGAGAATGTTGATGACCCTGAAAGACTCAAAAATATCACGGATGCCCTCCTGGAAGTTGTTGAAAATCTTGATACAACCATAGTTTTCCCAGCACACCCAAGAACAGTTAAAAACCTTAAAAAACATGGTTTATATGATAAACTTGAAAATGCAAGTCGTATCAAGGTTACAAAGCCAATAGGATACCTTGATTTTTTATTTCTCCTTTCAAACTCCCGATTCATAATTACAGACTCCGGAGGCCTGCAGGAAGAAGCTATAACACTGAACGTGCCGTGTTTAACCTTAAGATATAATACAGAACGGCCGGAAACAGTAACTGCCGGTGGAAATCTGCTTGTTGGATCATCAAAGCAGAAGATAGTTGAAACCTTAAAGCAGGTATCAAATGATAAAGAGCTTTACAAGAAGATGATGGAAGCTCCAAATCCTTATGGTGATGGTAAAACTTCAGAGAGGATCATGGATGCTGTTTTAGTGGCGTACAATGAAGGTAAACTGGATATTAAATCTCCAGAACATATAATGAGCCATGCTGGCAGGGAGCTTCTGGAAGTGAATGAAAATGTCACCGTGTCTGAATTTGAGGATAAAAACAGGGGTTCAACTGTAACCATAGTTTTTGATGGAGATTCCAGCATAAAAACACCCCAGTTTCCATTTCAGGACATGAACTTAAGGGGTAAAACTGTGATCGTTAACAGGTTCAACGTCAGATAACTCCAGAATCCTGATAAGGTTGTAATGTTGTTGTATTCTACCTTAAACATATTTTTTATGAGTGGAATGTTGTGTATTCCTTTATAAAATTTTTTTTATAAATTTTAGATAAAATTCTAAAGAGTTCTATCAGGAATTCTATCAAATAATGCACTTCAACCTATAAATGTGGTGTGCTACTTAAATTGGTTAGTCAAAATATGACATTGTAACCACAAAAAAAATGATTTCATAAAAATGTAAAGATTTAGTGTAATGTAAAGATTTAGTGTAATGTAAAGATTTAGTGTAATGTAAAGATTCAATGTAATGTAAAGATTCAATGTAATGTAAAGATTCAATGTAATGTAAAGATTCAATGTTATAAAAATGGTTGCATCCCAGTTTCTAAAGGGACCTTAAAATGGTTCTGGCTTTGACCTGATTGAAAACCTGCCAAAAATTTTATTCTTATCCAGAATTGGCAAGGCCTGGGATTGTATATTTTTATTTTAAAGGAGTTGAAAAATTGAAGGTACTCATCTTTGAATTTGCAACAGCAGTGGGTGTGGAGGATCCTTCCATAACTGCAGAGGGCAGGGCAATGCTCTCAGGACTTTTATCGGATTTTAAGGGCATGAAATCAGATTGTTCAGTTGATTATTTAATCTCAAACAATTCAAAACTTACAGATGAAGATATGGATTTAAATGGAAATACACAGATTAAACCCATTAAACTCACAGAAGACCTAACTGAATGGTTGAAGGGGAACATTCAAACTTATGATACATGTTTCCTGGTTGCACCAGAGGAAGACATGATACTCCACGGACTCACTCAACTCGTTGAGGATAACGGTGTTGAGGTTATAGGGCCAACTTCAGAGGCTGTGATGATGTGCACCAACAAGTCCAGGATGCAGGATCTTTTGGAGAACAATGAATCCCTTAAAAAACACCTCATAAATACAGAGAAGGTCTTTTTTGATGGTGTGGACGAAGTGGGGAAGGAGTACTGGGCAGTTACCGAGGGGAGATCTGAAAATCCAATGGTTGTAAAACCTGCAGACGGTGTTTCATGCGAAGGGGTACAGATTGTTAGAAATTTAAACCAGTTTAAAGAGGCCTCTATGGCCATAAAGTCACTCACCAGACTTCCATATTTTCTCCTCCAGGAGTACGTTGAAGGAGTGACAGCAAGTGTGAGTCTGCTTTCAGATGGTAAAAAAGCAGTTCCATTGAGTCTGAACCTTCAGAATGTTCACACAGAAAATGGTAAAATAATCTATGAAGGTGGATGTGTACCCCTTGAACACGAGCTCTCAAAAAATGCAAAAGAAGTTGCAAAAGAAGTTGTAGAATCCATTAATGGTTTAAAGGGTTACGTTGGTGTTGACATGATTTTGGGAGATGATGTGTACGTGGTTGAAGTGAACTCAAGGTTAACAACGCCCTATGTGGCATTGAGAAAACTTTTGAGCTTTAACGTTGGAGAGGCCATTTTTGGATCTGTTAAAGGAAAACTACCTTCTGAAGTTTCTATAAATGGAAAAGTAAAGTTTAGAAAGATGGACAACAACGATCTTAACTTAGAAGTGATAAAATGAAAGACACAATTAGAGTTGCAGGATTCGATATTGGCGGAGCAAACACAGACCTTGCAATTGTTGACTTTGACATGTCAGGTAACGTAAAACACGTTGAAACAGATTTTAAGTACTTGCCCATGTGGATGAGAAATGATGAACTTTCAAATGCCCTTCTGGACCTCCTGAAACCTTTCAATGTTGATGCTGTTGGTGTTTCAATGACAGCAGAACTTGTTGATGCTTACAAAACAAAAAAAGAAGGAGTAATGGACGTTGCAAAAAAATCAAAGGATATATTTGAGGTTCCAGTGGGCTTTGTTGGTCTTGATGGAATTGTGAACTTTGAAGACCTTGAAAAAAATCCATTACAAGCCGCAGCTGCAAACTGGATTGCAACAGCACCAATAGCAGCAAAAATAGAACCCAACTGCATAATGATAGACACTGGAAGCACAACAACAGATATAATTCCAATAAAAAATGGAAAAGAGTGTGCGAAGGGAGTATCAGACCTTGAAAGGCTTAAAACTGGGGAGCTGGTCTACAGCGGCACCCTCAGAACAAACGTTGCAAACATCGTTGACAAGGTTCCATTGAATGGTTCATGGGTGAGGGTGGCTTCAGAACTCTTTGCAATCACGGCAGACGTTCACACAGTACTTGGAAACATAAAAAATGAAGATTACAGCTGCAACACACCAGATGGTGCAGGAAAATCTGTTGAAGAATGTATGAGGAGAATTTCAAGGGTTGTATGTGGAGACATGGATGTTCTGGATCCAGAAGATGTTGAAAAAATTGCAGGTTTCATACACAGGATGCAGGTCCAGAAGGTTTCTGAAGCTTTAATTGAAGTTTCAGGGAGGAATAAAATTGACACGGTTATTACAACAGGCCTTGGAATGGATGCAATTGGAAAAAAAGCCAGCGAAGCTGCTGGATTAAATTACCTGGGTATGGACAGCATCTTAAGTAAGAAGGATTGTGTTGTTGCCCCGGCCGTTGGCACTGCAATAATGATGGAGGAATACTTGAGAACTAATGATTAAGTTAAGGTTTCAAGTTTCAAACGTGATGAACGTTTGATTCTTAATAAAAACCTGCTTTTAATAGAAATGTTTATTTAATATCTGAATATATTAATGTGATATGACGGGTGTAAAAAAAATACTTACAATCACTTTACTAATTTTTGTAGCAGCTGTCACTGTTTTAGCACTTTTAAACACGTACCAGGTGGTATCATTTGGTTTTAGTTCAGTGATAGGATCAAATAGCAATGGTTATGTTACAAAAGAAGTTTATGCATATTCTCCATGGCATAAAGTTAAAATAGCAGTAGTAACTGGAATGCATCCCCGTGAAACTGTTTCTAAAACAGTTATACCTTCTGTTATAAAATCATATGCACTCAAACACAATGTTGAACTTGTGAACTATCAGGTCAATGTTACAAACGATCCTGAAGATTTTAAGATAGGCAGGAGTAATGGTGAGTCGCTTGCTGCTCAGTACATAATTCCAGATGTAAAAAAATCTGGTTGCGACCTTGTTATAATCTGCCACGACCATGAAGATGGTTACGGTGAAGGTTTTTACATTGCAACACCCACCATGGATTCTAAATCCCTGGCCCTGGGAGAATCTGTTGCTAATTTAATGTCCAATGATTCAACGTCAGATTTTAATTACTACACAAGATCAGTTGATTCAGGACCTAAAAGCACATCAATTAAAAGGGTTGACCTTCCAATAACATCTGCAGGAATTCCTGTATTTGTATATGAGACTCCTGAGACTAGTGGAAATGATGAAGCTGGTACCATGGCATATAAGTTGCTTGACGTGTCTTTCAACGTGTTAAATGCTCAAACTTCTAAATGATCGTTTTTATTTTTAAGGATTATTTTTAAAGACAAGTAACACGTTATTTTCTTGTAGAATGCCTTCTGTAAATAATGTAGACATCAATTATATGTAGACATCAATTATCTCAAAGCCTGGCTGAGGCATCTAGGATAATCTATCTTTAAAAAAAATGAGTAAAGTGGGTTGCTGATGCAAAAGTTTATGTAAAAAAAAGTTTTATGTAAAAAGGTTGTTTAATACCAAACATCCTTCAAACCTAAAAGGTATGCAACCATGTTGGCACCGAGGTGTAAAAATATACTTATAATCAGTATCAAAATAATCATGTTAATAGGTACTACAACAATGAACGATGCAAAGAAGAGGGCCCCAACAACGAAGTCAAGCTGATCCAGAAGGGGTGCGGGTTTTCCGCTTTCAATTTTAATCCGTCGTTTAATGAAGCTCCCACAGGCATCACCTATAAGGGCTCCAAAACCTAAACAAAATCCCAGAACTATACCCTGAACAATGTTTCCAGCTACAAAACCCTGAACTGATCCAACTATGGTTCCAATTAAGGCTCCAACTAGGATTCCTCGCACCGTTACCCCTTTACCGAATATTCTACGGCCATCACGAAAGTTATGGTTGAAATCAAGTGGTGTTCCACCACCAAAGGCTAATGCTGAAACATTGGAAAGGTATGCTGGCAACATAAAGTATATAGCATACATCGATAAAACGAAAACATTGATAAAATTTGAATCCATGGTTTACCTCCATTTAAAACAAGATTATAATTATGTTATCTAGTGGATAAATGTTGTCCATTGAATAAATTTTGTATCAACTATTTACAGGTGAAATAATGATTATAAAAAAAACTACAAGTCTATGCCCAATATGCCTTGAGGTACTTGATGCTGAAGTCTACGAGGACAAAGACAAAATCATGATAAGGAAAGAGTGCAAAGAACATGGTAAATTCGAAAATACTTACTGGAGCAGCGGCGAACTTTATGATAAGGCCAAAAAATATGGTGAAACAGGTAAAGGCCTTGAAAATCCTCAGACTGCAGTTAAGTCCCAGTGTCCTGAGAACTGCGGGCTCTGCTCGGAGCATGAGAGCCACACAATCCTTGGACTCATAGACGTTACCAACAGGTGCAACATGAAGTGCCCTGTATGCTTCGCAAACGCAGCAGTTTCAAAAAGGTTATATGAACCTTCATTTGAAGAGATAAGGCAAATGCTTCGGAATTTAAGGAACAACAAGCCCGTCCCAACTCCAGCAATACAGTACGCTGGTGGAGAACCAACTGTCAGGAAGGACATAGTTGATCTCATTAAACTTGCAAAGGAAGAAGGTTTTGTACATACACAGATAGCAACAAACGGTGTAAAACTCGCTAAAAATCCACAGCTTGCAGAGGATCTTAAAGAAGCTGGTCTGAACACTGTTTACCTCCAGTTCGATGCTGTTACAGAGGAACCTTACCTCAAAATAAGAAACAGAAACCTGCTTTCAACCAAACTGGAAGCAATAGAAAACTGCAGAAAGGTAGGACTTGGAATAGTTCTGGTTCCAACACTCTTAAAGGGAATAAATCACGATCAGATCGGTGACATACTAAGATTTGCAATTAAAAATATAGATATCATAAGGGGTGTGAACTTCCAGCCTGTTTCATTTGCAGGCAGAACTCCATCTGATGAAGTGGAAGAACAGCGCGTAACAATCCCTGACTTTGAGAAGTACGTGGAAGAACAGATGGATTCCCAGATAAAGGTGGAAGACTTTTACCCTGCATCTTGTGTGACGCCGATTTCACACTTCGTTGAAGCTCTGGAAGGTGGAAAACCAGAGATTACATTCACATGCAACCCCCACTGCGGAACAGCAACCTACGTCTTTGTGGATAAGGATAAAATAATCCCAATCACACGGTTTATAGATGTTGATAGGTTCTTCGAACTCCTTAACAAGAGTACAGAAAGTCTCAACAAGGGTGGAATAATGGCCAAGGCAAAGGTCCTGGCCCGGGCTTCAGTTGAACTCCCAAAAACCATAGACATGTCCAAATCTCCAGAATCCATAGACATTAAGAACATAATTGCCCAGATATTCAAGGAGAGATCATACGCAGCCCTAGGAGAGTTCCACCGTAACTCGCTTCTGGTTTCATGCATGCACTTCATGGACCCATGGAATTTCGACCACGACAGGGTTAAACAGTGCGTTATTCACTATGCCGTGCCAGATGGAAGAATAATACCCTTCTGTTCAATGAACACGATTTACAGGCCAGAAATCGAGAAAAAATTCTCAAAACCATTAAAACAGGTAAAAGATCAGGAGTAATTCTAATTGATAATAAAAACTCCCTCCAGATTACACGTAACACTGATAGACTTGAACGGTGACTTCGGCAGAATAGACGGCGGAGTGGGCATAACACTCGAAAAGCCCAACCTCGTTGTTGAAGCGAAGCACCAGAGAGAAGGCATAGAAATAGTTTTTGATGAACGAGCAAAGTTTGACGCAGATCTTGTGAATGACTACACCTTAAAAGTTGAAAATGCAGCCCGAAAAATGACGAACTTTCTGGGTGTTGACAACGGATTCAAGTTCGACATAGAAACAACTTATCCACCTCACTCAGGACTCGGTTCAGGAACTCAACTATCACTTGCTGCTGGTAAACTCATATCACTCATGGAGGGCCAGGAATTATCCACTCCTGAAATAGCCAAGATCGTTGGAAGGGGAGGCACATCTGGAATAGGTACTGCAGCCTTTGACAAAGGCGGTTTCATAGTTGATGGAGGTCACAGCACCTCAGAGAAACCAGGATTCCTTCCTTCATCGGCTTCACATGCATCACCGCCACCAATAATAGCAAGGTATGACTTCCCAACAGACTGGAAAATAGTTCTCACAATTCCAAATGTTCAGAGGGGAGCATCAGGAAGCAAAGAAGTTGACATATTCCAGACCAACTGTCCAATACCAATTGAAGCCGTTGAAAAATTAACACACGTACTCTTAATGAATCTAATGCCTGCAGTTGTTGAAGCAGACCTGGATGCTTTTGGAAATGCCATAAACAAGATACAAACTGTTGGATTTAAAAGGATAGAACATCAGCTTCAAAGTCCACACATAAAGGAAATAATGGAAAAGTTAAGGTCTGCAGGCGCTGCTGGTGTTGGTATGAGCTCATTCGGCCCTACAATATATGCAGTGACAGATACCAATGTTGGAAATGTAAAAAGTGCGGCAGAAGAAGCAATTAAAGGTCTTGGCGGGGAGATCATGGTGACCAATGGTTTCAACCATGGTGCCGAGCTCATTAAGCACTGATCCTGATTTGTGAATGGAATTACGAAATTTTAATGGGTTACTTTTATGAATTTTAATGGGTTATGAATATGGAAAAGTTAGAAGGAAAGGTTTGGAAGTTTAGGGACTGCATTGATACTGACGTTATAATACCCGGCCGTTATCTGAGAACCTTCAGTCTGGACGACCTTGCATCACATGTAATGGCAGGTGAAGATCCAGAGTTTGCAGGGAAGGTTCAACATGGAGATGTAATAGTTGCAGGCTGGAATTTTGGCTGCGGATCGTCACGTGAGCAGGCTCCTGTTGCAATTAAACATGCAGGAATATCAGCAATTGTTGCAAAATCATTTGCAAGAATATTCTACAGAAATGCAATAAATGTGGGGCTTCCAGTTATCATAGCAGATGTTGAAGTAGAAGAAGGGGAAATTTTAAGTATAGACCTTAAAGATGGGGTTATAAAAAACGTTACAACAGGCAAAACCTTCCAGATCCAGCCATTTAAAAGATTCATGCTGGACATACTTGAAGATGGAGGACTTGTCAAACATTACCTTAAACTGAAAAATGTGGACTCAACTAAAAATGTGTAATAACCATTTTCAACGAAAAAAAACTAGCCTGAATGATATCCTTTTCTTGTAATCTACTTTTTTTGGTGATAATCACCTAAAACGATGATCACCTTAAAATAAGGATCACCTTAAGAATAAGGATCACTTTCAAATAATCAGGTTTAAGATCCCTACCCTTTAAACGTTGTTCCCTTCAAGATTCTTCAAATATAATAAAGTTGAAGATCAAATAATGATCAAGTTAACAACAAGATCAATGCGATCATCAAGATAATTGTCAACGATATGCAAAGGGGTCTCTATGAGTATTTAGACCTCCACAAATAAAATCAATTTAACATTTTTAGAGATGATATGCATTTTTTTATTGTATGTTACTAAATTTTGAGGAAAAAAAATGAAATGTCCAGTATGCGGTTGTGAATCCTGTCAAGTACTAAAATCAAAGGGCAAAAAATCAAAAGAACTCCTTTTGCAGTGTGAAGAATGTGGAAACATTTTCAGGGAAACTGTAGACCTTGGAAAGCCCACAGACTGCAGGGTGGTTGTGAGTGAATACGAAAGATCCCACAAGGATTTCATAAAGATATACCCTGACGAAGTTTTAAAAGTTGAAGACGTCCTGGACCTTGATGGACGTCCTGCAGAAATAACATCCATAGAAAATAAAAAGGGAGCAAGGGTTAATAGGAGCCAGGTAAAGGATGTGGAAACAATATGGGCACATTACATTGATGTTCCTGCGAGAGTTGGAATTTCTGTGGACTTTAGAGGCAGAATCCTCTCAAGAAAGGTTGAAGTTGACAGGGAATTTGAATTCACGGTTGGAGATATTGTAAAACTTGAAAATGTCCTTTTCAAAATAAAGTCCATGAAAACCATTGAGAGAAAGATGAGGAAAGGCTTTGCAAAGGCCTGGGTAGTGAAAAGGATTTATGGCACACCCATTGAAGGTAAAATCCGTTACAAATACGATTTAACCTCTAAAATGGTGGGAACTGAAGAAAAAGAAGAACTATGAAAAGAGTATAAAAGTTAGAATTATAAGGGCATAAACTTAGAACTATAAAAAAGAGTATAAAACTTGGACTTAGAAGGGTTGGAAATGGGACGCAAGAAGGAACTCATTGAAAGGCTCGCGGATCAGGGCTACATAAAAACTGACAGAGTTAAAAAAGCCATGCTCAAGGTTCCAAGGGAAGAGTTCGTACCTCCAGAAAACAGATTCTATGCCTACATGGACCAGCCCCTACCAATAGGACACGGCCAGACCATTTCAGCACCCCACATGGTTGCAATACTCTGCGAAAAACTTGAACTTGAGGAAGGCATGAACGTTCTGGAAATAGGAACAGGTTTCGGGTATAATGCAGCTGTTGTTTCGGAAATTATAAGTTCAAAGGGACATATATATAGCGTTGAACGTTTGGAAGCCCTTGTTAAAATTGCAAGGGAGAACCTTGAGAAAACAGGTTACTCTGAGGGTGTTACAGTCATACATGGTGATGGAACACTTGGGGTTCCTGAAAAAGCCCCTTATGACAGGATATATGCCACTGCAAGTGCACCTGAAGTGCCTGAACCCCTGAAAAAACAGCTTAAAATTGGGGGAAAACTGATAGTGCCGGTGGGAGTTAACCATCAATTCCAGGAACTCGTCTGCATGGAAAGAGTGGCTGAAAACGAGTTTAAAACCCAGAAACTAGGTGGAGTAGTTTTTGTGCCCATGATTGGGGAGCACGGCTGGCCTGAACAAGGATAATATATTTAAAGGATATGAATTAAAACAGAAGTAATATGGGGCTATTTGTCAATTAATGCCAAAATTATTCCTTTTAAGTTATAAATATAGTTTATAAATCTTTTCAGGTTAAGTTTTTAAGTTTAAAATTATCTTTTTTGAGTAGATCTTTAATGCCATCAATTTATTAACTTCATTAGATTTTTAACTTCATTAGATTTATTAAATTTAGATTTATTAGATCTATTTTTATTAAATTCATAAAAAAAATTTTAACCTTTTAAGTAAGTTTAACCTTTTAAATAGATTTAATATAATCATTGAAGAAAAGTTTAAGAACCTTAAATTCCTCTTAATATTTTGAAAACCTTTTAGAAGCATTTAAATGAATAAGAAAATGGAAGATCAACCAATGAACATTTACATAGAAACCTTCGGCTGCACATTTAACCAGGCCGATTCACAGATAATGGCAGGCCTCCTTAAGGAGGACGAGGAAAAGATAGTTTCAAAGCCTGAAGATGCTGATGTCATAGTTATGAACACCTGCTACGTGAAACATCCAACGGAGCAGAAGGCTCTGAACAAAATTCATAAGGTACAAAAACAGTTTCCAGATAAAAAACTCATAATATCAGGATGCATGGTTGAGATAGACCCGGAAAAGCTTGAAAAGGCTGCACCCACTGCAAGCTGGATAGGACCCCACAGGATAAGTTCCGCCCCTGAGATCGTCAGATCAGTTCTGAACGGGAAAATGGTGAGGGCCACAGGTTACGGTACAGGCTGTAAAGTCGGCCTCCCAAAGCTGCGTTCAAATCCCCTTGTACACATCGTGCAGATCTGCGAGGGATGTGCAGGTAACTGCAGCTACTGCTGCACCCGTTTCGCACGTGGAAAACTTCAAAGTTACCCAACAGAACTTATAAAACGTGAGGTAGAACGTGCAGTTGACGAAGGCTGTGTTGAGATCCAGCTCACAGCTCAGGACACTGCAGCTTACGGTAAAGACACTGGAGAATCATTTCCAAACCTCATAAATGAGGTGGCAGCTATTGAGGGTGACTTCATGATCAGGATCGGTATGATGCATCCCAAAAGCCTGCTCGGCAACGTTGATGAAGTGGTCCGTGCTTTTAAAAACAGAAGGGTCTATAAATTTCTGCACATTCCGGTTCAATGTGGTAATGATGATGTGCTTCGGGACATGAACAGGGGGCACAGAGTTTCTGATTTTAAGGATATCATCAGAAGATTCAGAGAGGAAATACCGGAAATAGCCATAGCAACAGACATAATCGTTGGCTACCCCACAGAAAGTGAAGATGCATTCAAAGATACCCTCAGGCTAGTTGAAGATATTAAACCCGACTTCATCAACATCTCAAAGTACGGGCACAGACCCGGTACAAAAGCTTCCCTCCTGGATGAAATAGACCACAACACAATGAAAAAGCGTTCTAAACTCCTGAGCGATCTGAAATCAAAGATAGGTTATGAAAATAACCTCAAACTTGTAGGTTCAACCCAGAAGGTTCTTATAACTGGGAAAGGAAGTAAAGGAGGATATATAAGTAAATCAAATTCGTATAAACAGGTCATTGTTCCTGAAGGTGATCTTGGAACTTTCGCTGATGCCAGGGTAACCCGTGCCAAGGGCACCTACGTTATGGGAAAGCTCCTGGAATAACTCTGACATTCCTTAACATTCCAACAGCTTTCAGGATCAACATGATACGTAAACTTTGTTTATAAATTTCTGGTTTAACCTTTGTTCGAGCCTGATTTACCTTCATTTAATTTAATGGAAAATGTTAAATTTCAGTAAATAAAAAATTCAGTAAATAAAAGTTAAACTTCAGTAAATAAAAACTTCAGTAAATAAAAACTTCAGTAAAAGTAAATAGTTAAAGGATAAAGCAGTGATTTTATGGGATATCTTGTCTGTGAAAAATGCGGCAAATACTATGAACTTCCAGAAGGAAAATCTTCCTTCAATTTTTCAAAATGCGGTGATTGCGGAGGTAGGTTGAGATACGTTGACTCTCTACGTGAAATTCCCTTGGTAACATCTTCAAGTGGGGTAAATCCAGTATTAAAACCTTCAACAAAGAAGTGCCCCAAGTGCGGGTCGGAAAACCCCAAGGGTTCAGTTTTTTGTTTAAATTGTGGAGAGAATCTGTACGCCCCAAATGTTGAAACCTTCAATTTTGAAAAACCAGAAAAGAAGGAAGAAAATGCTAATTCTGCGGGATTAAGCCTTCTTGGTGTTCTGGTGGGATTCACATTTTTGGTAATGTCTCTTGTATTTGCAATGCTGGCACTTTACGGGACGAAAATACCTCGCACCCCTGCAGAAATATCTGAAACCATGTTAACAGCTTTTGCTTCAATTGCAATCGTTGTAATGTTGATTTCCGGTTTGTTAACCTCCTACGTTGGGGGCAGTAAAAATTACAAGGATGGAATTTTAAACGGAGGTATTTTAGGTGTTATTATAAGCCTGCCTGTTGGAATTGTAGGTGGAGCTTCTGTGTTTTTGGGTGCATTTGGATTTTTTTGTTCGATAACCATGCTCGGAGGAGTTATTGGAACCTTCCTGCGAAAACATTCCAATTAATCTGCTGAATGTTTAAACCTTCCTTTTAATTCATCTTTTTCTTAAAAGCTTTTTTTGAAGTTTTTCCATTTTTTTAACTTCTTGCAGCTGTTTTTCAAGGTTGCCATCTTCTATAAATACAGGGCCCTGATAACCGCATTTTCCACATTTCCAGATGGAAGTCTGGGGAACGTGTAACTTCATTTTCTTTGAACCGCATTTAGGACATGAAATAGTCTTTGACATTGGATCATTCCCGATTTTAAGATTCTTACTTCTTTTAAGATCTTTATTTTTTACTTCTTTTAAGATTCTTATTTCTGTTGTTAACACGTTCCATATTATATAATTTTTAGTTCTTACAAAAAGAGAAGTTATCAAAACTCAATTCATCATTTGGTTTGGGATTTAAAATTCTTTGATTGTAAAAAAAGAGGCTTTGAAGTGCACTGTTAAAACACGAGTTAAGTAAAAAATATTAGATAAAGAAAAAAATAGTAGAATAAGTAGTAGAATAAGTAGTAGAATAAGTAGTAGAATAAGTAGTAGAATAAGTAGTAGAATAAGTAGTAAAATAAGTAGTAAAATAAGTAGTAAAATAAGAAATTAGGCTAAATACTATATAAAAACTCAGGATAAAGAAAATATTAAGATAAAAAGTTAAAAGAATGGATTTAGGGGTTGGATCCTCTAGAAAAAAGTGTAAAAAATCATCAATTAATAAAAGAACTTTTAAAATAGATTTAGAAATAAATTTTTTAAAAATAGATTTTCAAATGCCGTGGGCCGGACTTGAACCAGCGACATCCAGATCTTCAGTCTGGCGTTCTCCCAACTGAACTACCACGGCAAATGGGCCGGAGGAGATTCGAACTCCTGATCACCTCCGTGTCAGGGAGGTATCATACCCCTAGACCACCGGCCCAATTGGGTCTATTTTGGTTATGGTTTTAGTCCTATATAACCTTTTCGACTCATTTGGCAAAAATCACCACAAAATCATCTCATTCAACCAGATATTTATGATAAAAACATTATAATGTGATAAAATCATCATATTTCGTACTGTTTTTGAAAAATTATATTAATGCTCTGCTTTCAATGCAATTTAAGCTTGTTTAGTACGAGATCAAACTCGTCCACTTTGATCGTTAACTGCAGATACCCTTCACGTGTTTAAAGATTTTCAGGTCCAAACAGTTTTTAATAAATTTTATATGTTTAATATCATAGAATAATATACATTGTAAAGTTGTATACCCTGTAAAAATAAACATGATAAAATTAAGCCGAAGGATGTAGAACTAATTTTTAGCTGTAAGAGGGATTGCAAATGGGTGTTGAAGATCCTATCAAAACAACTGTTGAAGAACTTCGAAAGGTTTTAAACGTTGAGAATGTGGTTGGTGAAATAATAGAAACTAATGGTAAACTGATCATACCTGTAACGAAGATGGGAATGGGATTTGGAGCAGGTATGGGCGAATCCAAAAGTTCTAAAGGCCCTGGAGGTGAGGGTGCTGCATCTGGAGGTGCAGCCAAAATAGAACCCATAGCAATGGTGGTCATTTTCAAGGGTGTTGAAGGCCCCGAAGGTGTTAAATTACTCTCTTTGAGGGCTCCTGACACAATCTCAAGGGCCATAGGTGAAATAGGAACGGCAGCTGTTGAAGTAATGAGCCAGGGAACCAGGATGATGAAGCAGAAAGGAAAAGAACATGAAACTGAAGGAGCTGAAGAGGAGTCTAAACCTGAATCATAGTTGATAAGATAAAAAGGGAGACCTTAATTGCTTTACTTAATTTTAGCTTTAGCTGTCATCATAGTGATTCTGGTAGTTTTCCTGTTTTTTCCATTCCAAATATTCTTTAATCTAATTTTTGAGGGTTTAAACTTTCAGGGAAAAGTGAAGGTAAAATTTATGGGTTTAACCATCATCTCAAGAAGTTTAGAGCGAAAGGAAGAGAAAAAGGTTGAGGAGGAAAAGGTTGAGGAGAAGAAGGCTGAAGGTGGTGCAGGTGGAAGGTTACGTGAAATGAACCTGTCCCAAATTTTAGAGGGCTTCAAACTCTTTTTTGATGCCTCACCATACATTAGATCAATTTTAAATGCTTTCATCCGATCTTTAAGTTTAAAAAAGTTTAAAGCAGATATTAAAATTGGATTTAAAAGCTCTGTGGACACTGAATTTATAACTGGATGTTTATGGGGATTTTCAGCTATCTTAAAGCCAGTTTCTTCTGTTCAATTTAACGTGAACCCCATTTTTGATGAAGAAATGTTAAAGGGGACTGCAAACATTCATGTTGAGTTGAGGCTCTTCAGAATAGTCCTTGAGTTTTTAAGATCCCTCACGCACAAACCAGTGAGAAGTTTCATATGGTTTGCTGTCAGGTCAAATTCAAAGGAGAATAAAAATGGGATTTTTAAACGGTTTAAAAGAGGAAATTCAGGCAGCACCACTTGAGGTTGAGGACAGAACTTTGCACGTCTTAGTTCGAATCCGCACCTTTGAAGATTCCAAATGCTTTTTAAAACAGTTTAACCCAATTTGCATCGCAGTTGAGGATCTTGAAAGGTACATCCTACCACTTGGAGATATGCAGGGCATTGAAACTGAAGATGTGTGGAAACTGGTTGAAAATTTAGAAAAGGTTTAAAAAAAGCAGTTAATGGTTTAAATTAAGATAAAAATAAGGTATAACAAAACAGGGTAAACAATAAAACAGGTATAACACTAAGAATAGGGTACAACAATAGAATAAACTATAAAAAAATAAGAATAAAGTATAAAAAGGGAATTAAAAAAAATGGAATTTTCCTAATCAACCCTGAAAAATTCTGATTTTGGAGCTCCGCACACTGGACATTTGTCGGGTGCTCCACCTTCAACTGTGTTACCACAGTACTTACAGACGTAATAATCTGTTTCCTTGTTTTCTCCAATGCTGTCAAGGGCTTTCTGGTACAGACCTGCATGGATCTCTTCAACCTGGTTTGCAACGTCGAAGGTCCAAACTGCCCTATCATTTTTCTCTGCCTTGGCTTCTTCTATAAATCCCGGATACATAACCTCAAATTCTTCTTTTTCACCACTTATTGCTCCTTCAAGGTTTTCTTTGGTGCTTTTTATTCCACCCATCACATCAAGGTGGTTGTGGGCATGGACTGTTTCAGCTGCGGCTGCTGCTCTGAAAAGCTTTGCGATCTGTTTAAATCCTTCTTCATCAGCTTTTTTTGCAAAAGCCAGATATTTTCGGTTTGCCTGTGATTCACCTGCAAAAGCCTCTTTCAAATTATCAATGCTACTCATTTAACTGCCTCCTTAACACATTGTTTTTTTTCAAGATTAATATAACAGTTTCTAATACAAAAAGTTTAGACTTTTCCAGAAAGGTTCCAAATTGTCTTCTGGTATCAAATTAAAATTATTAGAATTATTGAAACTATTAAAACTTACAAGGGGCTTCTCTGGATGCTAACATGCATTTTACAATACCATGCAGCCATTAAAAAAAATAGAAGGTGTTTAAAGGGATGAAAAATAATTTCCAACTTTTATTGGTATGATACTGATTCTTTGATAATAGGTGTAAATAAAAGAAGAAAGATTAGGCTGTTTTAACAGCCATCTCTATGTCTTCTGACTTAACAGTTTTTCTTCCAGCGTGTTTTGCAAGTTCAACAGCTTTTTTAGCTATTTCTTCACCTTTTTCTTCAAGGGATTTAGCTAAAGCCTCTTTTGCATCATCACTTATCCTTTGAGCACCAGCATTTTTTATGATCCTTCCAACTGGAGCAATTGGTAATTCGGCCATACTTTCACCTCCTATTCTAGATACTAATAATTAATATTTAAATTTATCGGTTTTTATAGGATTTTTAGCCATGAGACATGGCATGGGCTATCATCAATTGAGATAATTATCCAACCAAAAATTTAAAACTTGTAAAATGGAATATAAAATTTCATGTTCGAGCAGTTAAACATCAACCCACAGATAGAGGAGATACTCGAAAAATCCATGAAAACAAGAACTTCAAAAGAAGAAGCACTTAAACTCATGGAAACAACAGGAAAAGAACTTCAAGCCCTTATCATTGCCGCAGACACAAGGCGCGAGGAACTCGTTGGAGACACAGTTACCTACATCAAAAACTGGAACATAAACTTCACCAACATATGCACAGGAACCTGTGGGTTCTGCGCCTTCAAAAAAAATTCTGGAGAAAAGGATGCCTACTTTTTGAGCATGGATGAAGTGGTACAGAGGGCAAAAAATGCATGGGACCAGGGAGCAGTTGAAGTGTGCATACAGGGAGGCCTGCACAGGGACATAGATGCCTACTTTTACCAGGAAATGCTCCAGAAAATCAGGGAAGAACTTCCAGAGATCTATATACATGCATTTTCGCCCATGGAAGTGTACCACGGTGCAAAAAATGCAGGCATTTCCATAGAAGAAGAACTAAAAATGCTCAAGGAAGCAGGACTGGATTCAATACCTGGAAATGCTGCAGAAATCCTAAACGATGATGTTCGGAAGGTTCTGTGCCCATCCAAAATGAGCACAGCAGAGTGGATCGACATTGTGGAAACAGCTCACAAAACAGGCATACCAACAACTTGCACCATGATGTACGGCCACGTTGAGGAGTTAAAACACAGGGTTGAGCATCTGGATATTTTAAGGAGCATCCAGGAGAGAACTGGCGGATTCACAGAGTTCGTTCCCTTAACCTTCATGCACACGCTGACCCCTATTTACAGGAGGGGAATTTCAAGTCCTGGATCGACGGGCATAGAGGATCTTAAGGTCTACGCAGTTTCAAGGCTCATGTTTGGGGACCTTTTAGAAAACATCCAGGTCTCGTGGGTTAAACTCGGCTTCAAATTTGCACAGTACTGCCTCATGGCAGGTGCAAATGATATGGGAGGAACACTGGGTGAGGAGAACATTTCAAAATCTGCAGGAGCCAAGTATGGAGTTTACACAGCTCCTGAAAAATTTCAGAGGATTATAAGAAACCTTGGAAGAACACCAGCAGAGAGGGACACGCTCTACAGAAATGTTAGGATCTTAACGTATAACTGAAAACTAACCCATGAACTAGAGAGCGAATGGGTTAACTAAAATGAGAAATTAGCCTGGGAAATAGAATGAAGAAATTAACTTGGGAAAGATGTATGTGGTTAACTTGGATGATAAAATGGTATCTTCCATGAAAATTGATTTAAAAGATTGAAGAGTTGAAACTTTAAAAAAATAAAAAAAATAATTTTTAAAAAATAATAAACCTTAAAAAAAAAATTCTTAAAATGTTATTTAAACTTTATAACTTCCTTATTATTAGTTTGTCCCCATCTTGAACCTTTCTGAAAAGCTCAAGGTTCTCAGTTACCTTGCCGAAGTTGTTCACATCGGATACTGGCTGGGATTCACCGAAAAATACGCAGAATGCAGGTCCTGGAGGCCAGTAAGATAGATCTCCAGCTTCGGTTTGTGGAGATGGGTTTTCGTAGTCCATTTTAAGTTCCATACTGAAGTAGACCTCTTCAAGCCATTTGGTTGCATCTGCCTCAAGTGGTAAGCTTTTGTAGATTCCCTCTGCAGTTTCAGGGTTTCTATCATCCAGAACTGCCACTGCCTTTCCCTTTCCAACCACTTCTATTTCTAACTTCATTTTGGATCATCTCCCTACAGACACCATTCTGGTTTTCTTTTACTTTAAAAGTTCCTCAATTATCAGGTCACCTGTGGATGTTCCTATCTTTGTTGCCCCGACCCTAACCATTGCCAGTGCAGTTTCAAGGGTTCTGATTCCTCCTGAAGCCTTGATCCCCATTCTGCTCCCTATTGTTTCTTTTATGAGCGCCACGTCCTCAACAGTTGCACCAGGGTATCCAACACCTGTTGAGGTCTTAATGAATTTTGCACCGGCTTTTTCCGCAATACTGCAGGCTTTAACCTTTTCAGAGTCGCTCAGAAGGGCTGTTTCAATTATAACTTTAACTGGCGTGCCGTCTGCAGCATCAACCACGCTTTTGATGTCTTCCTCAACCATGGAGTACTGTTCTGATTTTAAAGCGCCTACGTTCATCACCATATCAATGTCCGTTGCTCCGTCGGCCACTGCAGCTTCAGTTTCAAAGGCCTTTGTCTCTGTTTTGCTGGTTCCAAGGGGGAAGCCCACAACAACGCAGACTCCAACACCTGAACCCTTGAGAAGTTGGCTTGCGTAGGCAGCATTTACAGGAGTGATGCATGCCGTTGAAAACCCGTACTCAGCAGCCTCACAGCAGAGCCTTTTAATATCATTTTGGGTTGCATTGGGCTTCACGTTGGTGTGGTCAATCATTTTTGCAAGTTTTTCAGGGGATAACATGTTTTAATTCCTCCTTTTTTTTACTTCCATTTTTTTTAGATTTTAATCCTTTAAACAAGGATCAATTAATTAAATAAAAGCTAATTAATTAGGAACAATTGAAATTCAAATAACTGAAATTCAATTAAGGAATCCTAGGATGAGTAGGTCATGCCCTGATTTTTGGGAGACTTAAACCTTTTATCGTGAAACCTTTTTTTTAAACATCAAATCTTCTTTGCCATGTAGGGACCTTCACGGTTGTAACCGAATTTTCTGTAGTAGTCCCTGGCACCTATACCGCTTATAACAAGCAGTTTGTTTTTATTATATTCATGGGATGCTATTTTCTCCGCTTCTGCAAGTAAGCGTTCGCCGTAGCCCATGTGTTGCCACATTTTTGCTTGTTTCTGGCCAAGATCACCAATCCGTGCCATTGGGCCGTAAACATGAAGTTCACGTAGGAGTGCGGTTTTATCATCAACTTCCACTCTGTGGGCCTTCTCTGAAGGCATTCTCAACCTTAAAAATCCAACGAGAACGTCTGCCTTAACATCCTCAAAGGATAGGAATATCTCACGCCCCTCACCTGCATCGTAATCCTCACGAAGGAGTTTTATATCATCGAAGTGGGTTTCAACGCCTTCTGCTGCCCTGTGTCCAACCTCCCTGCACCTTATGCATTTGCAGTTTGCTCCCTCCTCTGCAAGTCTCCTGTAAACAAGCTCTCCAAGGTTGGATTTTTTAACACCGGCTTCTATGAGGGGTGAAGGTATGTCCCTCTGGATCCTCATGGTGCGCACCCACTTGGGCAGTATTTTCTTGACCTCTGCTATGAGTTCAACTGCTTCCTCAGTTGTGTAGGGATTATACTCACCCCTTTTCCACATGTCGTGGATTTTGGAGCCCTCTGTAACCAGGCATGGATATATTTTCAGCATGTCGGGTTTGAAGCGTGGATCAGTGAAGACCCTTTTGAATATTCGCATGTCCCTTTCGAAGTCCGAGAACAAACCTGGCATGAGGTGCATTGCAACCTTGATACCAGAGTCCCGCAGTATCCTTGCAGATTCAACCACATCTTCAACCCTGTGCCCGCGCTCCACACGTTTATAGATGAAGTTGTACACTGTTTGAACCCCAAGTTCAACCCTTGTAACTCCCATGTTGAGCATCCTGTCAACGTCTGGAACTTTACAGTAATCAGGCCGGGTTTCAAAGGTCATTCCAATGCAGCGAACCTTTGAGGTTTCATTGGTTTGTTGAACATCCTTTAAGTAGCTGAAATCCTCTGGAACGTCCATGTGGGTTTCTGATTTAACCTTGATCTTCTCTTCAGGATTTTTAATTCCAAAGTCGTTCATTGCCCTAAGGCATTGGGTTATGAACCATTCCTGGTAGCACAGAAAGTAGGATGGGAAGGTTCCGCCCATTACAATGAGTTCGACCTTGTCAAGGGGATGTCCTATACTTTCAAGCTGCAGCAGCCTGTTGTAAGTCTGTCTATAAGGATGAAACTCAAACATCCTGGCCCTGAGTGCTGCAGGCTCCTCCCCTGTGTAGCTTGGAGGTGCTTTACTACTTTCAGGACAGTAAAGACACCTTCCATGTGGACATTTATGAGGTTTGCACATCACTGCAACCACAGCAACCCCTGAAATTGTTCTTGTGGGTTTTTTCTTTATAACCGGCGCTATCTTACGTTTCTCTTCAGGGGTGGCGTTTGCAAGTATCATGGAGTTGCTCATGAACTTCTCAAGCTTGAACTCCCTGCAAGCATGGAGCTTGGTCTTCTCAAGCTCGTCTTTTGTTTTGATGTTGCCATCCAAAATTTCGTTAATTATGAACCTGCAAGCATTTTCCATAACAGTTTTTCTCCATTTATCGTTATCATTATGTCGTTATCATCATTAACCATTAAAACATCGTTTAATAAAATTTTCTTATTCTCTTTTTTTTATTAACTCAACTCTTTTTATTAGATTTATTCAAACATGGATTTATTCTTTGAGGGGGTAAACTTTAATCAGATTCTTGATAAAATAGGTTTCAATTTAAGTTTCAGCTTGATTTTTTAAGGTTACGAAAGTTTGAGGTTCAGTATTTCAAGCGACCTCGTCACATCTGTTTTTGAGATGATTCCAACCAGCTCGTCGTTATCAACAACTGGCAGCCTTCCAATGCCATGTTTGTTGAGCTTTTTAAGGGCTTCAAAAACCTGCTCTCCCGGTCTGGTTAAAACAAGATTTTTTGTCATTACACTATCCACAGAAGAATCTTTCATGTTTTCAGGTATCCTTGAAATATCGTGAAATGTTACAATACCTAAAATCTCTTTTCCATCTGTTACAGGGTATCCCATATGTTTTTCCTGGAACATGAGGTCCAAGGTTTCTCCTATACTGTCTGTTGGTTTCAGTGTCTTCACTTTCCTCGTCATTATGTCCTGAACAAGCACTCCCTCAAGCAGCGTTGATATGAGAATGGATCTGTACTCCTGCTCTGCTCCCATGTAGATAAATATTCCAATGAGTATCAGGAAGATGTTGAAAAAAATTCCAACTATGGCCATCACTATTGCAAGCTGCTTTCCAACGGTTGCTGCAAGTTCAGTTGCCCTAACGTAGCTCATCTTTCCTGCAAGGTAAGCCCTTAAAACACGACCTCCATCCATTGGAAATGCAGGAAGCAGGTTGAAGGCCCCAAGAACCAGGTTCAACAGTGAAAAGTAGTAGATGGTGGATGACACGTCTTTAGGCATGAAACTGCCAAGTGCAAACACAACTGCATAGCCTGCTGCAGCTATTGCAAAGTTCACAGCGGGTCCTGCAACAGCTATCCTGAACTCCTGGCCTGGATCAGATGGTATCTCTTCCATACTTGAAACACCACCAATTGGAAGGAGAACTATGCTTTTTATATTGACACCGTACCTCTGGGCAACGTACGAATGACCCAATTCATGTATCACAACAGTTACAAAAAGAAGGGTGATTAAAACAGCCATTAAAACGTTCAAACCAGGTATGATGTTTAGAAAAGCAATTATATAGATTATCAACATCAAAAACAGGAAGGAAATGTGCAGTTCTATGGGTATTCCAAAGACCGTGAATATTTTGAGGGACTGCCTCATGGTTTCACCCATTATTAATATTGGTTTCAGGACATAAAATACTATTTCTCTGAAGATACACATAATCTGAAGGTTTTCAGGTTTAAAGGAAGATAAAAACCCTGTAAAAGGTTTAATTGGAGGGGGAAGCCCCATAATTAACAAGAAATATATAGATCTAAAAACAGACAAAAAATAGGTGGTTTCATGAAGGCCAGCAATTTTCTAGGCACGGGAGTTTTGGACAAAAATGCATTGAAAGTTGGTAAAGTGGTGGACATGTTTGTAGAACCAGAAAAGGGATTAATAAACAGCATCATTGTATCAAAAGGGGAATTAGGACTTAGAAAAGAGCATTTCATAATAAAAACAGAGGAAATAGAAAGTTTGGGGGACTACATTATTTTAAACATTGAAAAGTCCCAGGTAGAAGTGGTTGGAGAGGGCAGTGAAACAGTTTAAAATCCAGGGTTAAACTTGAAAAATCTGATTAAAACTTACAGTTTACTGATAAATAGGGGATAGTTACGGATAAATGGAGAGGTTTCAGATGGAAATTTTAGATGCACGTGGTAAAACAATCTTAAAGGGAGACAACGTGAGATACACAGGCACAGGAAGCAGCGGTAAAGTTCTTGACATTAAATCTGATGATACTGGAACATGGGCAAAGCTGGATGCAACAGAAATGTGGTACAAAAGCCGGTACCTCGAAGTGGTGGATGAGGCAAAGTACAAGAAGTTCAAAGAAGAACCTTCAAAAGCTGATGAAAAGGAGAAAACACTCAAGAAGATCAAGCGGGTTAAGGAAAATAAAATAGGCGAAGATGTGGATATAAGCTCAGAAATGTGTGGTGGAGGCGGTTAAGAGCTGCCTTTTTTAACCAAACTTTTTTAACTAAAAATTAATCTAAGGAAACTTAGATCAATCTAAGGTTGTACTTTTTGTAAACAATCATTTTCAGGCTTAACATTTTCCTTTCAAGGGTATATTCTCTTTGCTTTGTTTTGTTGGAGAGGTCTAAATATTTGGCATGTTCATCGACAACTTTTTTGTAGTCCTTCTTTATTTTTGAGTGAAGGTTTAACAAACTCTTTTTAACCAGTTCGTCTCGTTTTTTCTTCAAGTCATCAATATATTTTTCTCTTTCAGATATCTGATCCTTCATAGAGTACATGAGATCGTTAACATCAACGAGCCTTTCATTGCACTCTTTTATTTTAGCTTCAGTATCAGGAGTTTTTTCCTTTTTTTTGAGCTCTTCGATCTCCCTTTTGGTACTTGCCATGCACCTTTTTGAGGCATTTATTTTACCTTTTAAATCACTCACTTCATTCTCATATTTTTCCATTTTTTTATTAAAAACTTCTACTTCTTCCATATTTCCAGTGGCCTGTAAAAAATTCTCGATATCACTAATGATATCATCCCCATTTTTGTAAATAATTTTAAAAGAACTTCAAAAATAATGAGAGCCAGATACAATCTCAGCTCCTATTATACTTCGCTCTTATGCTATATTGTTCACACAATGGTATAAATTTTACCATAAAAATGATGTTGTATTACAAGAACATGAATTGAAGTTAATATAAGATGGGAGTTCCTATTATTTAGTTATACATAATTATTAAATAAATGTAATGTTTATTAAATTAAGGCTTTAGATCAAAGTCTGAAAAAAGGATAAAATAAGAATTAAATTAGTACACGAATTTAGATTAATACAGCTAAGTCAAGATCAGGGCCAGTGCACCCACTATTCAGCAGTAGTAGGCAAACATTCTAAGTGTTGAGGCTTTTATTGGCTTTGTCAGAAAGTTGGGGTGGTTATTAAAGAGTTTTTTTCTGGTTTTGAATTTCTTTTTTTGATGTTTATTTGTGATGTTAGGCCTGTTTTGATCTTCATTAGCTTTTTAATGCTTTTGGGGGAAGGTTTTTTTTTGGAAGGCGTTTTTTTTATTTTGTTTGGAAGTTCGTTTATATATTTTTCATCTTCTAAGAAATGTGAAGAAGGTTTTAAAGTAAGGAATAAGAATCATGGATAATTGAAGTTATAACTCTGGTCATAACCATCATTGGAAAGCTTATAATTGATATTTCTACTTTAACCATAGCCACTTTAAATCCAATACTGTCCTCACTAGTTTTAATGCCTTATGTAAAGCATGTGCACCTACAGATCAGTGGAATTGTTCTACACATCCAAATAATTATACCTTTCTTTTATTCATGAGGAGATTTTATTTCTAAAGAGAAAATACCAGGTAATCCGTGCTTAAATGTAGTGGAATTGGTTTTGGTGTTAAGATTTAATATATAAAGTTTTTCATAATAGTCAAATGACAAATGTTAAACGTATATTCCACATGATAGAGTATCAGGTGTTAAAATGGGTTATCTTGTATGTTACAACTGTAATATTTACTATGAGGTCACAGAAGAGCAAGCTAAGGAACTTAAAAAGTGTGGGAAGTGCGGCTCTCCCATGACCTACTTTGAAGATCTGGAGGACTGCTACCACGGAAATTCAAGAAAACGTGGAAATGGTAAAACAGAACAGAGAAAAGAACATTACAGCAATATAATTGGATTAGGAATTTTAATAGCTCTTATAGGTCTTTCTTTACAATTTTCAGTCTTTCTCCCCGGAACAATGGTCATTACTCTAGGTGTGGTTGTTGTAATCCTTGGTTGCATCGGCTGGGGATTGAGTTAGATATGTGTATTTGGAGTTAATGATTGTATTCAAATTCAACGTTTAAACCTTTGAAAAATGAAAAAAAGGTGATTATTTATTTTTTTAAGGCCCAGTAGCACCTTTTCGGGGAGTAAATAGTTTCATCCCTTTTAAGTTCATTCATGATCTTAGATACTTCCTTTTTATCCACACCCGAGATCTGGCTGACTTTGGTGGCATTTAAAGGTTCTTCAGACTCTTTGAAAGCTTTAATTACCTTTTCTTTACTGTTCATGTGTATCATCACGAAATAGATTAATTATTTATTCTATAAAAAACAGTTTATTTTTATTGTTTTTTTGAGTTAATATGTTTTATTATTAAACAAAAATTGTAATCTTAATATTCGCAATGACCAAAACTCACAGAAACGCAGCTCAAGGGTCCAATAATCACAAATCATGAAGAAACGCTTTAAAAAGAATGTAAGAAAAGAATATTTCATGGCCTCAAGGATTTAAACATCTAAGAATCAAAGGATTTAAGAATCCTTAATAATATCCATTTTCACCTTGATCCTGCTTATGTCTTTTTTAATTTCCTTTACCACTTCTTCCTTAACTTCTGGCTGTACCTTCCCTTCAAGTCTCTCGATTTCTGCCTGATAGTTTCTTAAAATAACCCTCTGAAGCTCATTTTTAAAGACTGGAAATATACTTTTGACCCTTCTGTAATACTCAGGGTACTCCATTATCTTCTGGATGGAGTAGCCATCTTCCAGTATTGAGTTAAAGATGTTGGTTGATTTAGGTGGTTTTATGTGGAAATTCTCAGTGAATTCCCTTTGAACCTTGTGGTACTCTTCTATGTTATGGATCTTCACCTTGTGCTCCTTCTTTTCCATGATTATGTTTTTGAACATGCTTGCGCTGGTCCTGTAAAAGATGGACCTGGTGAAGTTGGGGTAGACCTTGGAAACATTTTTAAGGTACACCCCTGTGTTTATGAAGGGTTCATCTGACCTGAAGGCGTAGCTCAATCCTCCGCTGAATATGGGGAAGATGTTTTCTTTTCTGGGGAAGTATTCCCGTACAATTCTCAAGATTTCCTCCCTTGTTAAACCGTTATCCACCATGAGTTTACCTGCTATTTCCCTGTATTTTTCATGTATTGAAAGCTTCAAACTCCTGTTTATCTCCTCTATGGTGTTGGTGTCCACGATTTCAGCATTCTCCCAGTAGCTGCTGACTGCAGGCAGTACATACCCTGCAACAAACTTTTCATCTTCAAACAGGATACCAGATTCTAGATTTAAGTTCAAACTTGTCTCTGTGAGACTTGAAGAGGTGAATACAACTTTACATGAATCGAAGATCAGTATCTTTGCATCTAAATTGTTAACTGACCTTATTTCAGTACCATGACTTTTTAACAATTCTAAAACAAATGCTCCCTTCATGTTGTTGAAGTTACTGCCCCTTAAGAGTACCTTTAACTTTGCTCCATTGATGTTGTCACAGATCTTCTGGGCCACCTCCACGTCAATAAATGGATTTACCAAGATAATTTCTTGGTTGGCATTTCTTAAAAGTTCCATTAAACTGTTTTCCCATGGATTTTGAATAAGAACAGCGTCACTGCATTGCACGTTACCACCAGACTTAAATGAAATAAATAAGTATATCGAAAGCATTAATATAAACTTGATCATCCCTTAATAATCAGGATCTGGGACTGAAATAACCTGTAAATTGGTTACTCAGCAGATTATCGATGCTGGACCAGAAATTGAACTGGACCAGAAAACTTGTTATTTCAAAATTTATATTAACTGAAAGCAACAAGTTTCTACTAAAAAAAATAGGAGCTGGAAAGAAATGGTGGATCAACAAAAAGAAAAGGAAGAGGCAGAAAAGACTTTAAAAGAGGTGGCAGAGAAGATCAAGGACCAGACAATATACGATGTGAGACTTTCAACAAACAGCAGGCGTTTTTTTGTTGATTACGTGGACAAAGATTCAAGGTACTACAAATCCTTTGATGACTACCTGAACATGGTATCCGGGAAAATTGCAGAAGAACTGAAGGCCTCAAATGAAGAGGTTAACCTTGATAATATAGTTGCCAAACTGAATGATCTTGAGCGATCCGACCTTCCAAAAACTGAAGATGAAAGGGTTTTCGTTGAAATCCCACTATCAGATGATTTTGAGGAAATTGAAAGAAGGGTCAGCAGGATAATTGAAACACTGGATTAAAATTTTAAGAGACTTTAACCTGTATAAAACGAAATTCACAGCCTTTAAATTAATTAAAATTTAATTTATTAACTTATTAAAACATGATCAAGATTTAACTAAAGATAGGGACCCCCAATGCATGAACGCGTGATGATATTCATAGACGGTGCAAACCTCTTTCATGGTTGTAACAATTTCCAGAAGGGCTACAAAGTTGACCTTTTAAAGCTCAGGGATGAACTGACAGCGGGCAGGAGGCTTGCTGGTACATATTACTATGGAGCCATTCCCTCAAATGACTCTGATAAGTTTTCAGCCCAAAAGAAATTTCTGGACATGCTCTCCTACAACGGATTCAAGGTTTCTGCAGTTCCACTTAAAACCCACCACGTCACTGTGAAGTGTGAGTACTGTGGAATGGAAAACCCAACAACCGAACAGGTTGAAAAGGGTGTGGATGTTGCCCTGGCCACAGATCTCATAGCCTTCGGGATAAACAACCGCTACGATACTGCAATTCTGGTTTCAGGAGACTACGATTACTTCAGAGCTATCCAGGAAGTTCGAAAGCATGGGAAACGTGTTGAAATAGCTTATTTTACGGGCGTAGGAATAAGTGAGGAATTTATACTTGCCGCTGATAAATTTGTTTCTCTGAACGCCCGGGCTTCCAGAATAAGCAGGAAATAGCCCTGGATCTCAGGGGCAGAGATCATTCCTTAACTGCAGTTTTCAGGCAGAACACAATCTATATGTCATGGGGAGCAATAAATTAATATGTGAAGTTACAGAAAAAAAGGATAGAAGATCCTTTTAATTAAAGGTTGAGGATCATAAACACTTCGTTATCCTAAAGAAGGAGTCACCTTTTAAGATTAGGGAGTGGAGGTGCTGTTTGTGAATAGGGATGAAATGTTCTTGACACATATTTTGGACCAGATAAGCTTTTTAAAGGAACAGTTCAGAGGTTTGGAAGTTGAAAACCTGATGGAGGATCCCCTGCTTCAGAAAACATCGCTTAGAAGTTTTGAAGTCATAGGAGAATCCATTAAATCTATTTCAGGAGACTTTAAGGCAGGTCATCCTGAGGTTGAATGGAATGAAATTGTGGACTTTGCAGAGAACCAGGTCAATCAAAACCCTTCTACAGACTGGAGCATGCTCTGGAACTTTATACAGTTGCGGCTGCCAGAAATTGGAAGGGAACTAGAAGCACTGCAGAAATAGTTGTGGTCAAAAATAGATAGAAAGGTCAAAAATAAACAGATAATTGTAAAATGTTTACAGTGTTTCCCTGTCCTGCACTGAGATGCAGAACCTGCAGAGCGCATTGGGATTCTCCATCTGCATATCCTTCACAGGACACAGATACTTCCCATTTCTGTATCTGACCTTCAATCTTCCTGGAAAAGGAGTTCCAACAGCATGAATGGGTTCTTCCAGTATAAAGGTGGCGTAGATTGAGATCAGTCCTGCAACTTTGAGAAAGCAGAGTTCTGCAGAGCTTGCTGCATGTTTTTTCTGTTTTTTAAGGGTTTTTAAAAACTCACCTAACTTTTTGATGTCCACGCTTTCCCTGTAATCCTTTTCATCTTCCTTTATGTTTTTTATCCTGCTGAAAAATGCTTTTTTGGATGTTTTAAGAAGTTCTTCCCTGTATCTGGCAGGAACGTATTTTGCATCTGCCCTAAAAAAGGAGTCAGCTTTCATGATCTCAGAAACGTGGATGTTGGACACTTCCCTTTTCAGAACATGCAAAAGTTCTTTTTTCCCAATTTCCCGGTTTAAATCAAGTTCCTCAATTTTATCTGCCATTTTGACCCCTCTTGATCCATACCATGATCCATAGTATCAAGCATACCAGGATCCATAAGTATCAATACTCAACGTTTTCAAACTTTCGGATCCTGTTCTGCAATGCAGAAACCGCAAACAGCCCTTGGATTGTCCTTCTGCTTGTCCTTAACAGGACACAAGTAGGTGTCATCCAACTGTTTAACCTCCAATCCCCCAGGGAAGGGTGTTCCCACAACGTGGACAGGTTCTTCAAGTACGAATGTGGTGTAAAGGCTCATTATAACGTAGAGATCAGAAAAGCAGGGATCGTAGTTTTCTTCAAGCTCAATCTGAGCCCTCTGATCCTTTAAAAGTTTCAAAGCCTTCTTAAGCTCATCCATATCAACACAGCCTTCGTAATTTGTTTTATCGTTTTTTAAATCTCTCACGCGCAGAATAAATCCTTCCACATAGGCCTTTGCAAACCCTTCCCTGTAGTTGGCCTGCACGTACTTGGCATCTTCCCTTAAAAAAGCACATGCCCGCATGATGTCTTTTATATGGATATTTGATACTTCCTTTTTTAAAACAAGAAGAAGATCTATTTTTTTAATTTCTCCTGAAAGATCAAGCTTTTCCTCAATTTTTAGCATTATTTACCTCGTTTTACAACTATTTACCTCGTTTTACATATTATCTGATTCATATAACATAATGAATATGTTCACAAAATTTTTTCACATAAAATTTTTAGTTTAATAAATATTTTGGGAGATATTTCCAATTTCTTTTTAAAATTTTTCAAGGTTCTACTAATTTATCATAATTCCTATATTAACTATCAGAACTTTCATATACTTCAAAAGCTTAAAGAGCCCGTTACTTGTACCTCTTTAAAATGGCCTCAGCTGTTTTAGGTCCAATACCATCTATCTTAACCAGTTCATCCTTTGTAACATACTTCAGATCAGACCCGAAGGTTTTTACAAGTTTTCTTGCCCTTTTACGGCCCAAACGTTTGATGCTCACAACCAGTGGTACTATGTCTTCTTTCACACCGTAATAAAGCCTTGCAGACAGAATGTCAAGCTGGTTCAAGCCAGAGTAGACACCTAAAACCTCGCATATGCGTTTGAAGAACTTCACCATAAGGGATGCCTCGTAGGCTGACCTTCGGGTTGAGGCTGCGTAGACGTTGAAGGCGTTCTCGATTTCGTACTCGTTTCTCTCATCTATCCATTCCATGAGGGTTGCGGCTGTGGCCTCACTGTTTCCAACATCCACAACAAACACTCCTTCCTTGTTCAAACGGTCTCGAACTGGTTCCTTACTTTTACGGCCCTTGAATGTTATTACAGGCATGTCAGGGGTTCTGCTCATCTCGTAGATCAACCTGTTTACATCCATCTCAGTACAGGTTCTTGCAAATTCCTTCAGTCGAACCGCTGTTTCAACTGTGTAGTTGCTCCGGGCAATGAGCATTCCAAAATCCGTTGTTTTGAGTCCTTCAGGTGTTGTTTGAATTATTCCATTCTGCACGAGAAAGTCCATGGCCTGGTCGACCTCGTACTCCATTGAATCAGCAGAATATGCGGATAAATATTCGTTGTTGCTCATCTGGAACCCGTAAAATGTACTTCCAAAAAATTCAAGTATATCTTTTGGATTTTTGGCAAGTGTGGAAGCTATCTGGGTTATTATCTGCTTGTAGACAGCGTCCTTGTTTTCTATGAGTTTTGAATGGGTTTCCTCTATCTCCCCGTACACGTAGTGGTCCTTGAGGTTGTAGGCCTCGTCAACGCTCTTGGCTATGAGGTAGGAGTAGCCCTCTGTGTCGTAGCCTGGACGGCCTGCACGACCTGACATCTGTTCGTAGTCAAAAACAGGTATGGGTTGGGGTCCCTGCCCCGTCCAGCGGGTGTAGTCCCTTATGATCACGTTCTTGGAAGGTAGGTTCACACCGTACATCAAACTTGGGGTGGCAGTTATCATTAAAAGGTTCCCCTCCCTGAACTCCTCCTCGATTATTTCTTTCTGCTTGTCAAATAAGCCTGCATGGTGGAATGCTATACCGTTTTCAATGCATTCTGCAAGTTTAAGGCAGACCTCGGTTGGCTGCGAACCCCTCTTTTTGGGAACGTCCAGTATCTTCTCTGCAACTGCCTTGAAGACCTTCTTTCTTTCAGGGGAAATCTTCCGCTTCATCTTTCCTGCCACGTACTTTGCAAGGGACTCTGTGAACCGTCTTGTGGACACGAAAACCAGTATCTGGGATGATTCCTCAATGGAAGTGTTCAAAATCCGCACTATAACATCATTTTTGTTTTTAAGTTCCAGCTCCTCAGTTGTGAGCACGTCCTTGTAGAGTGGCACAGGGCGGTAGTCATGTTCAACAACGTGGGCATCCAGCCATGAGGAAAGCTCTGACATGTTCTTGAGTGTTGCAGAAAGTGCAACGATGCGCATGCCTGGATTTAATATCTTTGAACGGGTTATTGCACACTCGATTGTTGGGCCCCTTGTGTACTCACCGATCATGTGAAACTCATCCACAATGAGGAGGTCAACCTCACGGAGGGTGTTCCATGAAAAACGGGTTATGGCATCGAAGGATTCAAAAACCATCACCGCAAGATCAGAGGATGAAGGATGCTTTCCAACTTTTATGCCAAATTTTTCAAACTTCTTAAACTCTTTGATCTTTTCATTCTGGATGGATATTAAAGGAACTGCATAAACAGCTTTACCGCCCTTTAAAACTGTATTCAAAGCTGCCATAACACCAAGCAACGTTTTACCACTGGCTGTTGGTATGGCTATGATGTAGTTGTTTTTATCCTCAACAAATCCAGAGTCAACAACTGCCCTCTGCGCAGGGTTCAGCTCCTTTATCTGGGGGTAGCATTCCCTAATTATGTCCTTAATCTCACTTTTTAAAGTTTCCATTTCCATCAGGCCCTGTAAAATGATTCTATTATCCTTAATGATTTTGTTATTCTAAAATTAAAGTTCATAAACTGTAAAGTTCATCATAAACTCTAAACTTCGTAAATTGTGGTGCTTAAATTAAATGATGATCTTGGATTGGACCTTAAAATATCTAGTGGTTCCATGAGAACTAAGTTTTGGATTTAGAACTATGTTCATGTTTATAGGCCCAACAATTTTAAGAACCTGATAATGGGATGATAATTGAATTTTTTAAGACTGGAAACCTTTTTTCAGGTTAACTTCTTTCCAGGTTTAGGGAAGTTTAAAAAAAAATTCTTTCTTTATTGTAAAAATAAAGATATTTTTTGCCACTTAAAACAATAAATGCTAGAAATAAATGCTATAAAAAGGTTTAAAAAAGGGTTTTAAGTCAGTTTACATTTTATTTTTTCTCTTTTCGGACCACAATTATGTCTGAAATATTTGTTGAAGGGTACTGACCATTTTCATCCTTTTCAACACTTTTCACCATATCCCAGATTGTTAGAAGTCCGATGCTCACCCCTGTAAGTGCTTCCATTTCAACGCCTGTTTTCCCATCGGAACGCACAGATACCTCCATTTCAATGACGTCAACTCCAACATCGAAGTCAGCCTCCACCCCTGTTATCTTCAGGGAGTGGCAGAGTGGTATGAGGTGGTGTGTGGATTTAACAGCCCCTATCGCAGCTATCTGTGCTGTTGTTAACACATTTCCCTTTTTTATCTCCTCTTTTTTTATGAGGTCTATCGTGCTTGCCTTAAGATTTATTTTACCCCTTGCAGTGGCGGTTCTTCTTACAATTGGTTTGTCACCCACATCAACCATGTGAACTCCGCTGTCTGTAAGGTGCGTAAGTGTTTTCTCCCTCATTTGCAGTGTCTCCTTTATCTTCTGATCTTTCGTGATAAACTGGATCCTGTGGATCCCCTACATTCTGTGTATAATAATTAAAAAAAAGCATTAAAAAAAGCTTTCAGTGGCCTAAAATTTAGTGGCCTAAAAATCCTGAAATTGATGAAGTTCAGTAAACAAATTCTTTGTTAACCATGATATCATGGTTCTGGTTCAGCACAGTTCCATCCATCCGTACTATGACAACATCAAAGTTCATGTCGTATTTATCCTGACACAGATCTTTAATGGATCCTGCTATGCTGTTGAAAACTGGATCAACAAGGTTTTCATCATAAAGAAGGTCTATCATATCCTCTGTTGTGTTTGATTCAAAAACATGTTTTACAACAGATGTTTTGGCACCTGAAAGTGCTGTGTGGGTTGCCATTATTTCGCGACGTCCATCTGCAACGATGTGCCTGGTGTTGAATATACCTGCAGCTATTTTAATGAGTTTGCCTGCATGTCCAAAGAGGGTTATATTTTTAACACCTTCATTTGAGGCTTCAGTGAGCATGTATCCAACGAAGTTGCTCATCTGAACTATCTGGTCATCATCAACATTTAAAACCTTTTTTGCAAGTTTTTCTCCAATGTTTCCAGGCACGAAGATTAGGTCCTTGTAGCCTTCAGCCAGTGCAATGTCTATCTGGCATTTCAGGGATTCTTTGTAACTTCTGGAGGACATTGACCTTGCAATGCCAGTTGTTCCAAGGATTGAAATTCCGTCAACTATTCCTAAACGGCTGTTCATGGTTTTTTTAGCTATTTCTCGGCCTTTTGGAACATTTATGGTGACGGAAACACCTTTGTTGGGAAATGTTTTTTTAAGTGCTTCTCCAAGGTTGGAACGCAGCATACTCTGGGGAACAGGGTTTATTGCAGATTCACCCACCCCAACTTGGAGTCCGGGTTTTGTAACTCTGCCGACACCCTCGCCACCGTGGATGGTTACTCCTGGTTTGTTGCTTAGCTGGACGTCTGCAAAAATTTCAAGGTTTTTTGTAACATCAGGATCTTTGTAGGGCCTTTTTATTACAGAGGCCCTTCCAGAGGTTTCAGTTAATTTCATGGATGTTTCAATGTCAATATCCAGTTCTCCTGCTGGTGCTTTTATTTTAACTTGTTCCACAGGTTCTCTTATGGATAGGAGGGCTGCAGTTGCAGCTGCAGTTGCAGCAGTCCCTGTTGTGATTCCATAGTCGCCAGTAGTGTATTTTTGAGTTTCTGGGCTGTCTTTGTTCTTCATGTTAATAAAGCAGTTTTTTTGATGTTACAATCCTTTAAATTTAAAGATTTTCTTTAATGGCTCCCACTAGATCTTCCTTACTTGGTGTTCCTACAAACCTTACAACACCGTTTATTGCGATTGCAGGGACTGCCATTAATCCGTACTCCATGGCTTTTTTCTGATCAACGGCTATGTCAATTTTTTCAACTTCCAGTTCATCAGGCATTTCTTTTTTCACTTCATCCACCAGTTCAATTGCCATGGGACAGTATGGACATGATGGGGATGTAAACACTTCAAGTTTGACTACCATCTTTTCACCTCGTATCTAATATTTATATAGGCCATTTTTAATTAAATATACTTTTTAACCTCTTAACTTAAAGAGTACTGGATGTTTCCTTGTTGTAGCTTGCTTCCAATTCCCTCACCTAAAGAGTAAGCCAGGTTTGATGAAAAGTTTTTTAGCATATCTCCAAAGGATGGGGATGTTGATATGGTTATGGTGGTGTAACCTCCTTTTATTCCACCTTCCTTGGCAGCAACATCAAGGGCATAATCTTTACTGCCAGTATCATCTATAAGCTTTAAATCCTTAGCCTCTGTTCCAGTATATATTTTTCCCTCTGCAATCTGGGAAACGTAGCTTTTATCAAGGTGTCTATTCTCTGAAACAAGAGTCATGAAATGATCGTAGTCCTCGTCAACCATTTGCTGAAGCATATTCCTTTCGTCAGTGGTTAAAGGTCTGTAATCTGCACCCATATCCTTGTACTGGCCAGCCTTAATTGCGTACTTGTTTATGCCCATTTCCTGGTAGTACCTGGATAGATCAGCCAGGTCCATTATGACGCCGATGCTTCCAACCATGGATGAGGGGCTTGCAATTATCTTCTTTGCAGGCGAAACTGCAAGGTACGCTCCAGAAGCCCCGATATCACTTATCCAAACAACAACAGGTTTTTTTGAGCTGTTGACAGCTTCCATGATCTCTTCACTTGCCACGGGTGATCCACCTGGACTGTTAACCTCCATGAGAATTGAACTCACACCGTTGTCATCGTTTGCCTGTTTCAGTGCATTTTTAACACTTTCGGGGTTTATAACATCCGTAGATGATCCATAGGCTATCTCACCTTCCATGGGTATAACAGCAATTTCGTTACCGTAGTGACTGCTACCAGAGCCTCCAACATAGGCTAAAACTGCAAATGCAAGAACTAAAAGTACTACTAACCCTCCCCCAATAACTGTTAAGAGAATTTTAGTGTTTTTGTCCATTTTTTCACTTCTTATACTTCTGCTCTTTTTGATAATATTATCGGTTATTTATTAATGCTTCTCTTATATAATAATTGAATAAACAATGCTTATATTCTTAGTTTAAAATAATATCCCTAGTTTAAAAAAAATATCTCAGTTTAAAGTAGCTGGTAATGATGAAACCTATTAACATGAAACAATCCTTCAAAAGGTTTTAAGTAATAATTCGTTCTCTTTACGGTGATAAATTTGAAGACAACAGTCCGATCTCCAGGATCAGCCACGGTTATAAATGCCATATCCACAGGATGTGGTTCAGCATTTGGTATAAAACTTTACGTTACAGCAGAAGTTGAACTAAACGGTTCATCAGGGATAAAATGCAAGACTGACAGGGAAGTTGACACCACCCTGATGGAACTCTGCGTTGAGAAGGTTTTCGAAAAGTTCAGGGGCATGGAAGCATGTGAAAATCTGGACCTTGAAACCGGTGTTAGAGTTAAGACCAGTTCCACACTTCCAATGGCATCGGGACTCTCAAGCAGCAGTGCAACCTCAAATGCTATTGTAATGGCAACTGTACAAGCTATACTTGATGAATATCAGCTTAAAATGTATGAAATTGGCATAAATGACTTTGACATATTAAACATGGCCATAGATGCTTCGCTTGATGCAGGGGTTACTGTAACAGGGTCCTTTGATGATGCAAGCGCTTCATTTTTTGGTGGACTGACCATCACAGACAACGGTAAGCGGGAGATATTGCAGAGGCATCCCATGGAAGAGCAAAATATATTAATATACATGCCAGATACAATGTCACACACTGCAAATTCTGATGTGAGGAAGATGAAGCTTCTTTCTCCATACGTTAAAGTTGCCTTCAGGGAAGCCCTGAATGGTAATATTTACAGTGCACTTACCCTTAATGGATTTCTATATTGTGCAGCCCTTGGTTTTAATCCAGACATAGCTTTAGATGCTCTGGATTCTGGTGCAACTGCAGCAGGACTTTCAGGTACAGGACCATCCTTTGTGGCGATAACCGAGAGTAAAAATGCTGACAGAATTGAAAGTGCATGGAGTTCATATAGAGGAAGGGTAATAAGAACAGAAGTTGACAATGATGGCATTAAGGTGATTAGCAGTGGATAGGGCAGAAGCTTTAAGACTACTTCAAAATTCAAGGAACAAAATAGATGAGATGGACGAGGAGATCATAAATCTCATAGCAAAAAGAACCTCCCTTGCAAGAGATATTCTGGATGCAAAAATAGTTCTTGGCATGGAAATCGAGGATAAAAAAAGAGAAGCATATATTCACAAAAAGATAAAAGAAATAGCAAGGAAAAAGAATATTGATGAAGTCAGTCTTACCCGTATAATGAAAATATTAACAGATATAAACAAAAAAGAACAAGAAAAAATGTTAAGGAGGGAAAAGAATGGGTAACATACGAACAACATTTATCAAACGAACATCAAGTGAACTGCTTGAGAATTACGAAGGTAAGTTCACAACCAACTTTGAAGAAAACAAAAAACTGGTTGAAGAATTCACAACAGTCAGTACAAAACATTTAAGAAATAAAATAGCTGGATATGTGACCAGAATAATTAAACAACAGTCTTGAGGTTATGGGTGACTGAGGTTTTTAATCTCAGGTTCTTTATAATCTTAACTTTCAATTTAAAGGTGTGTAATTAATGGAAATAATAGTGGCCAAGTTCGGAGGAACATCTCTTGGTAACGGAGAGAGAATAAAAAAGGCAGCAGAATCTGTTGTGAGAGAGTACATGAAGGGTAAAAAGGTCGTAGTCGTTGTATCAGCCATAAACAAGACCACGGACAATATCCTGAAGATCGTTGATGATGCAATTGGAAAGGCAATAACAGAAAAGCAGCTTGCCGACATAGTTACCATGGGTGAGAAGCTGAGCATAAGACTATTCTCATCAGCAATAGAGTCTCTTGGTGTTAAATCCGAATATATTGATCCAAGTAAGGATAATTGGCCCATTATTACTGATAACAATTACTTAAATGCAAAGGTCAACTTCAAAGAAACTGAGAAAAAATCGAAGGAACTTTTGAAGTTACTTGACCAGGGAATTATCCCTGTGGTTTGCGGTTTTCTTGGAAGGGATGATGAAGGCGCTGTCACCACCCTTGGACGTGGTGGAAGTGATGTAACAGCTTTCCTTTTGGGACACTGCCTCAAAGCAGAGGAGGTTATAATTGTAACCGATGTTGGGGGTGTGATGTCAACAGATCCCCACAAACTCCAAACTGCAAAGAAGCTTGATAAGATATCAGTTGAGGAAATGAGGGACCTTGCAACCCATGGGGCGCAGGTACTGCATCCACATGCCTTAAGGTACAAGGATCCAGATATAAGTGCTAAGATCATTGGATTTGAGAGCGGAGATCTTTCTGCTGCTGGTACCGAGATAATGGGCCCTGCAGAGAATCAGATGCTTAAAACATCTGCTCTGAGTCCAAGACCAATATCAGTTATAGCTGTGGTTGGAGAGGAACTTTTAACCAAAAAGGGCATACTCTCAGAGCTTATAGACACCCTCACAGCTAACGATATGAATATTTATGGAATATCCACTGGACAAAACTCAATAACACTTTTTATAGATAAAGATGTTGCAGATAAGGCCCATGAAGTCCTTCATGAAGTTGTTGTTAGAAATGATAACTTGAGTTCCATTTCACTCGGCATGGAAATAGCCATGATAACGGCCACAGGCCAGGACTTCATAGACACTCCCGGAATAATAACAAAAATAACAGAACCTCTCCATAAGAATAAGATCAACATAGTTGAGATATCTTCAAGTCAAACTTCTGTTGTTATTTTTGTGGACTGGGCTGACGGTACGAAAGCTTATGAACTTGTAAGGAGAGTCTTAAAATGAAATTGGAAGGTACTACAGTTGCTATGGTAACTCCATTCACCAAAGAAGATGGAGTGGATGAAACAGGAATGCGTGAAAACATAAACTATTTAGTGGAAAGGGGTGTTAACGGCATACTGGTAGCCGGAACAACCGGTGAATCAGCCACCATAACCCATGATGAGCAGATGAAGATGGTCGACATCCTTGTGGATGAGGTCAATGGAAAGGCTGCAGCAATAGCTGGAGCTGGCAGCAACTCATCAAGTGAAGCACTGGGCCTTGTGAAGCATGCTGAAGATGCAGGGGCAGATGCAGCACTGGTAATAACTCCTTACTACAACAAACCCCAGCAGCACGGACTCTACGAGCATTACAAACTGCTTTCAGACTCAACCAACATTCCAATAATAGCCTACAATGTACCCTCAAGAACAGGAACAGACCTTGAAGTGGAGACCATAGTTAAAATAGCCCAACTTGAAAACATAGTTGCAATAAAAGAGGCAAACCCTGACCTTGATAAAGTATCCCAGACCATAAAAAGACTTCAGGAGATAAACTGCAGTAACTTCATGGTTCTATCTGGAAACGACAACCTGACCCTTCCAATGATGGCGCTGGGAGCAAAGGGTGTTATAAGTGTGGTTGCCAACGTGGATCCAGCAAGAATGAGCCAGATGGTTCAATCTGCCCTTGAAGGAGATTTCAAAACGGCTGAAAAACTTCACTACGAATTATTTAACCTTATGAAGGTTTTGTTTGTAGAATCAAACCCTGTTCCTGCAAAAGAAGCCCTTAATCTAATGGGAAGACCGGCAGGTCATGTTAGAATGCCCCTAGCACCTCTTAAAGAGGAGAACAAGGTAAAACTTCAGAGGGTTTTAAACGATCTCGGATTGATCTAAATTCAATCAATTTATTTTTTTTAGTTGATTTGTTAGGGATCAAGTAGTCAATGAAAAGATCAAATTTTTTAACAGGTTAACTTCCTTAATAAGATAAAAATTAGATTAACTTCCTTAATAGGATAAAAATTGGGATAAAAATTCTTTAATTAGGATAATGCTTTAATTTTTAAATTTTTAATTTTCTTAAAATATTTTTCCAAATTATCACAAACGGAGATGGGATAAATATGATCAAAGTGGCTGTAACAGGTGCATGTGGAAGAATGGGTTCAAAGATAATAAAAACAATCCTCCAGCAGGAAGATATGGAAGTTGTGGCAGCAGTAGAAGCTCCAAACACCTCTCAAGAGGGTAAAGATGTGGGAGAACTTATTGGGGTTGGAAAGATGGGTGTCAATGTAACTGGTGCTGAGAACCTCAAACAGGCACTTGAAACCCAAAAACCCGATGTTTTGGTTGATTTTACCATAGCAAAAGCAGCCATTGGTACCATAAAAACCTGTGCAGAGTGCGGTGTTAACCTTGTGGTTGGTACAACTGGATTCAGTGATGAACAGATGGCTGAAATAAGATCTGTAATAGAGAAAAATGAAATAAGAGCAGTTATAGCTCCAAACATGGCAGTGGGAGTGAACGTCTTTTTCAAAGTTGTAAGAGACCTTGCAAGAATCCTTGGAGACTACGACGTGGAAATAATTGAAGCACACCACAAACACAAAAAAGATGCACCATCAGGAACAGCAGTTCATGCTGCTGAGATCATAGCTGATGAACTAAACCGCAACCTTGATGAAGTAGGAGTTTACGGCAGGAAGGGAGCAGTCGGTGAGAGAACAGCAGATGAAATAGGAATACATGCAATCAGGGGTGGCGACATCGTAGGAGACCACACTGTACTATTTGCAGGTGAAGGAGAGCGCATTGAACTCGTTCACAGAGCCCAGAGCAGGCAGGCCTTTGTAAACGGTGTGATAAAAGCTTTAAGATATGTTGTAAATGCAGAGAAAGGTAAAATAAGTGACATGGCTGATGTTCTTGGTTTGAACTAACATCTTTTTTGCCTGAACATTTTTTTACACATTTTTCACACTTTTTTACACATTTTTCACACAGCTTTCATTTTATGAACCTTCTACAATTTTTCACGAACACTTTGCAAAATCCGGCATTTCTTGTAACTTTTTTTATAGTGTAACTTAAGGGGTTTAGAAAAGATTCATTAATCTATAAATACTTAGAATAAATCTTACTTAGTTGCTTACAAATAATTTAACCACAAAAAAAAACGTTAACAAAAAAAATGTTAATTAGAAAAATGTTAATTAGAAAAAAATTACAAGTAAAAATTACAAGTACTTTAAAAAAACTTTAAAAATAAAAAAAACTTTAAAAAATTATTTTTTAACCAGAAGTATTTTTTTAACCAGAAAAGGTGGATGTATGTTTTTTGGGCGTGGAAAACCTCTTAAAGAATCTGTTCATGAAGTTACAACCTTCCATCCTACATTTCTCAAGGAAGATAGATCTTACCTTCGAAAGCTCCATAAAGTTTTAAATGGTGCAGAGAACACGATATACATGATCTATCCGTGGATAGGTCTTGGAGAAGAACTTGTTATCCCCTTTGAAAATGCAGTTTCAAACAATCCCGATCTGAAACTGTGCCTTATCACCCGACTCTTAAAGGTGGATGTTTTCAGGCACTTGCATCAACTGGAGGATGTTGAACAGTGGAAGAGAATCTTTAGGGGTAACATGTCTGTGAGGTACAACAACAACCTCCATGCAAAGATGATAATTGTTGATAACCAATCTTTGCTTGTTGGTTCCTCAAATCTCACAGGAACCGGGCTTGGATCCCCCAGAAACTATGAGGGTGTCCCCCAGATAGAAACAAATATTTACACAACCTGTGATGAGGCTGTTAAGGATGCAAGTAAATTTTTCATGAAAATATGGAATCATGAGAGATCCAAACCCTATTCAAATACAAGTAAATACGTACTTTCATGTAAGGCCCACAACCTGGCGGGGATATTTCAGCACCACCCAAAAGACTTCAAAAAACTTCTTGGAACTGAAGATTTAACCCTCAAGGCAGATGGAACAGTTAATTTCAGGGGAGATCTGGCTTTTATAGATAAAAATGAAGCTTACATCCTTGGAACCAAAAGAAGGGATATTGCAGTTAGATTTAAGGGCAACACTGCATTTCTGGATTCTGCAGAACTTTTTGAACGTGTTGAAGTTTCAGGTGAACTGCGCTGCAAAAATAAGATGGACTTCACGTTAAAGGTTAAAAGAGCAGGGAATAAAAATGTTTTAAGGAAAGATAAAGTGCTGAAAGATAAAAAAAAACCTTTAAGGAATAAAAAGGAATAAAAAGATTGAAATAAAAGATTTAAAAACAGGATTATTTAATTTAGCTGTTTCAGGCAGAGTTTCAAGTTCAAGTGATCCTATTGAGCTTAAGGGATCAGATGGAGGATCAGATGGAAGGTTTCTGAGGCTGGTCGTAGTTGAGGATGGTACTGGAAGTGTAACCCTGGAACTAATGGAATAACACGGCCAGAAATACAAAAATTAAAAAGGGTTCCCAAATAGAAATAAGTAATGGATTTACAAAGACATTCAAAGATGAATTGAGACTTTCCATAAGAAAAGATGGAAAAATTAAAGTACTAAATAAAAATTAAAGTATTATTAAATTTTAAGTGGTGGAAGTTAAAATAAATAGAGCTGGATAAAATAAATAGAGCTGAAAATTAAAATAAAAATTAGAATCATGAAACTCTATTGAATTAATTTTTAAGAGATAAATCCAGCATATGGGGAAAATAAAATGGTAAACGTAGGAATTCTTGGAGCAACTGGAATGGTTGGACAGCGTTTTATTGAACTACTGGCGGATCACCCGCAGTTTGAGATAACTGCACTCACAGCATCGAAAAGATCAGCAGGGAAAAAATACAGGGATGCTGTAAACTGGCACCTTGAAACTGGAATACCAGAAGCAGTTAAAGACACAGTAGTTGTGGACACAGACCCTTCAGAGGTTAAAGATGTTGATCTGGTATTTTCAGCACTGCCTGCAAACATAGCAGCGGCTGTTGAACCTAAATTTGCAGCTGCAGGTATGAAAGTGGCCTCAAATGCCAGTGCAATGCGGATGGAACCTGACGTGCCCCTGGTCATACCAGAGGTGAACCCAGAACACCTGGACCTCATTGAAACTCAGCAGAAAAACAGGGGATGGGACGGATTCATTGTAACGAACCCAAACTGCTCAACCATAGCACTCACCCTCACCCTGAAACCGCTCTACGACCAGTACGACATAAAAAGGGTTTACGTGTCAACCATGCAGGCAGTCTCCGGTGCAGGTTACAGTGGGGTGCCCTCAATGGCCATACTCGACAACATCGTACCTTACATCGGCAGTGAAGAAGAAAAAATGGAATCAGAAACGCTCCAGCTTTTAGGGGACTTCGACGGAGAATCTGTAACGCCTGCAAACTTCAAACTCAGCGCATCGTGCAACAGAACCCCTGTGATCGACGGACACACTGAAGCAGTCTTCATTGAGATGGGAGAAGAATTTGAAGTGGATGATGTTAAAGATGTATTTAAAGGATTTAAAGGGCTTCCACAGAAACTTGGACTGCACTCAGCACCTGAATCCCCAGTAATTGTGCGTGAAGAGGATGACAGGCCTCAGCCACGTATGGATCGTGGAGCTGGAGGAGGAATGGCAGTTTCTGTCGGCAGGGTGCGCAGGGACAATGTGTTCCCAGAAAACCTTAAATACGTTCTGGTTGGCCACAACACCATAAGGGGAGCTGCAGGAGCATCAATACTTAATGCAGAGCTTATAAACGAGATAATGTAAAGAGAGGAGCCGCATTTGTTTTAAGATGGTTCAAATTTTTATTTTTTATCTCTCTACTAACTCCTGACTCTACTAACTCCTGATCTTTGAAGTTATTATCACGGACCGCAGGTCTATACTTCATTTTTTATGCATTAAATGAGGTATCCATAACCTTCGGTTTTTAATAAACATACAAAACCATTCACTTAAAGGAAAAGGGGACTGTTAAGTGAAAAACTTACAAAACACATTTTTAATACTGTTAATAGTGTCAATAATGGTTTTCAGCACATTTCTGTCCTTGAATGATGCCAGCTCTGCAAACATTACAGACCAAAATGTGACAAACCAAACAGTTGCTGAAACATCAACAGCATCACAGGCGCAGGCACAGGCGCAAGCAAATGGATGGGGTCAGTCAGTGTCTATAAGTCTAAATAACACCAACCTAAATTTGGGTGAGAGAATTGCTGATGACTCTGAATGGCCGTACCTTGCCCAGACAAGCGTTACTGTGAGTGGTAGTGAATCTGATTGGTGGTGGACAACTCAAGTTGACAAATTAAACCTTTATGTTAGATCTGACGATTTCAGTGATGGTTCTAATTCCATTGTGTTGAATAATTTTAAGTACGATGGATTTTCAAATTCAAGATTAAGTAAGACAGCTTTTACAACAAATAACGCTCTGGTCCGATCATGGCCTCTTCAAGTACAATCAACAGGATTTCTTTATTACAACTATGGTGTTTCAGATACAGTCCCTGCAAACTATTACTTAAAAGTGCCTTGGGGAACAAGTCCTGGAACCTACCGTACAACAGTTTATTACACTGTAATGATGGAGTCTACCTAAACTTCATTTTCATTGATTTTGAAGCAGAATTTCTTGAAATAGTTTTTTTAGTTATCTGATGGACAAAAACTTTACTTTGAACTTTTTTTTACGTTTTTTTATGTAATTTAATAATTTTTTTAGATGTAATAAATTTCAGTGCAAAATTTTTAATTATAAACAGTAAAACAAGAGAAAAATAAAACAATCCTCTAAAAACTTTTTAAAAACATTTTTTTAGCTCTTTTCCCATTCATTAATCTGCAAATTGCTTCTATTTTTTTGTTTAACCCGCAAATACGATCTAAAATTCTATTTTAAAACTGTTCATTTATACTTCTAACTTTGTGACATTTTTTTCATATTTTTTGGTTTTAACAAGATCATTAAATGGTTCCCGTCCACTATTTTATGATCTTATCATATTTTTGTGAAATGAGTCACATAGTGGCTGGTTCTGTTGAAGTTAATTTTAGGAGATTAAAATTATTCTCTGGATCAAATATTGCTAATTTAAATGTAAATTTTTATATGCATGGGAAAAGTAGAGTGAAATCATGTTTTAAGCCCTTTAATTTCGAAAAAATTCGAAAGGTATATATATTGGGAATTGACTATAATACTTCAGTTCACAAAAATAATCTTTTTTAATACAGAGATCATGACGATCTTACTGTATTAACTTTGAATAATTTGGTACTATTAGTCTAGAAAGTTAATGGAGGAAATAAATGAAAAATAAAAATATAATAGGAATAATGGCCCTTGCGCTGGTAATTGCAGTGGGTGCTTGTCCAGCTTTTGCAGCTCAAACAGCATCCACAACACAGCAGGTTCAGGTTACAGTAAATCCAACAATTGCCATTGCAGCAACCTGGGAAAATGCTGGAAACAACTCCCTAATAAATTTAGGTTCACGGGATGCTGACGGATTGCAAACCACATTTGCTGGTGGAGCAAGTGGTGAACAGCTTTACACATATTCAAACGTTCCAATAGATGTCTACACAAAAGCATCAGGGGACTTAACCTCTGGCACAAACACCATAGCACTATCAAACTTCCTTTACAAGGATAGTACTGGTACAAATGAACAAACTGCATTCACACAAACATATGCAAAGATACATGAAAACTGGCCTGCAGCAACACAGAGTGGTCCAAATGTAGATAGTGTAGACCTTGCCCTAACAGTGCCATTTGGAACAGCTTCAGGTAACTACGCATCAACAGTGTACTTCTCTGCAGTTCAAGCTGGTCAAGCTGGTCCTTTATAATCATAATGTTGTTTTAATTATTTTTTTATTTTTTTTATTTTTTTAGGTTTTAACGCGTTTTAAAAATTTAACGTGTTTAATCAGAAAATTCATTTTTTTACAGGTTCTCTACAATCTTCAAACCTACTCTTCAAATCTATAACCCCAAAAATTATATTATCCTCAAACAGTTTTCATATAAAAAAAATGCATCAAAAAAATAATTCTTTTAAAATCTATCAAAAAATAATCCATTTTTTTACAAGATTTATATATCAATAACTCTAAACTATTTTAAACAGATATAAAACAATTCAAGGCATTTATTCGGAGGCATTGAATGGTTTCAAAGAGATTTTTCAAAAAATTCAGTATAACACTCACGATTTTGTTAATAAGCATGGGCTTAATGGGCTCAGCATCTGCTGTGGGAATTCTTGCATCTCCAGGTGGGTTCCACTTGAAGATGGGGACAAGCCAAACCTACCAGGGCCAGGTTACCGTGGAAAACATTGGTAACGAAACTCTTAACGTTACTGTAGATAAGAAAAGGCTTCAAATGGATAATGTGAACCTCCTTTTCTCAGATGAGGGTATAGCAACATGGATAACAGTTGAACCCACCAACTTCCTGCTTGCACCCCACCAAAAGCAAACAGTTAACTTCAATGTGAACCTTCCATCCAACATCAACTACTACGATGCAATGGGTGCACTTGTTATAAGGGGATACTCCCAGCAATCAGCCCAGCAGACAAATGGAAATTTACCCAGCATGCAGATCCAGCAGGTTCCTGAACTGGTTGTGCCCATAGCTGTGGGACTTCCAGGCCCCATAGTTGAATCTTTACAGCTTATGCAGCACAGTGCACCATCATTTCTTTTGAGCTTCATGAAGGGATCCTTCGTTTATCATGTTAAAAATAATGGAACAGTTTATGCCAACATGACAGGGGATGTGGATGTTAAAGGATGGTTCAGCGAACACCACCTTAACATGACAGGTGGAGTGTACCCAGATGACCAGTACTACCTCAACACCACATGGGAACCTGGAATTTTAGATTTAGGTTTTTATAATGCTAAAACAACCATAAAGTATGGAAGGGTTAACCAGACACAGACTCTGACAACCAATGACACGATATTTGTTTTCCCAGTCTGGCTGATCGTACTGATAGTTCTTGGAATTACTGTATGGGTCCTGAGGAGGAAGGAAGTAAAATCTCCATTTAAGATCAAGATAGAGAAAAGAAAATAACGATCTTTTATTTTCTTTTTATTTTTTAAATTGAGTTCATCATGCACGGCTCTTCCCTGAAGCAAAGACTTTGGGCATAATTAAAGTGTTGAGAAAAATAACTTGAAGACCCCCTAAAAATAGGAACAGGATGATATAAGAGTAGGAACTTAAGAGAGATAATAAAAATAGGAACTTAAGAGAGATATAAAACTTAAGAGAAATATAAAAATAGGAACTAAGAAGATAACAGAAAGAAGAAACTGAGAGAATATAAAAAAATATTTTTTTCAGGGTAAGGTTTTCAGTTAAGTTTTTAATCTGGAAACAAACTTTTTTAATAGAAGATAAGTTTAAAACTTCTTTCCACAATAAATATTCAGTAATCCAATTTTTTACCATTAGTTGTTGGGACAGTTAGAAGTGATGCCATGTTGGAAGGTTTGATCGGTACATTGAGTCAGGTGGATACCACCATTTTTTATATGATAAATCTTAACCTGCAGAACTCATTTTTCAACTTTTTAATGCCCCTAATAACAAATGCAGGTACTGATGCATTCTGGTTATTTCTATGTGTTCTACTTTTCCTTTTTGGTGGTGAAAAAGGCAGAAATGTGGCTTTAATTATTGTGATTGCCCTTTCAATTGGCTACGGCGTGACTGAAATTTTGAAGTACGAGGTTGCAAGACCCCGCCCATTTATAACTCTGAAAAACGTGCACCTGCTTGTGACCATGAATGAATACTCATTTCCATCGGGTCATTCCGTTGCATCCTTTATAGGCTGCACGATTCTCGGTAAAAAATACGGTTACCTTCCGATCTTTCTGTTATTTGCATGTACCATTGCATTTTCAAGGATTTACGTTGGTGTGCATTACCCATTTGATGTCGTGGTTGGTGCGTTGATTGGTGTGCTATGTTCGCTTTTAATACTCCACTTTGAGGAGGATATCCTAAAACTTAAGAATAGGTTCGTCCAGAAATTATAGTAGTGATAAGAATGCCGTTGTTGAAGGATACAGAAAGGGAACAGTTAAGACAGCTTGTGAAAGCATGTCTGCTTGAGATCAGCAAGTTGAAGGTTGAGCTTAAAAAATGTCAGAATGCATCATCGAAGTCCAAAAGCACGGATAACATTCAGTTAAAAGCAGTTAAAGATGAGCTTCAAAAGCAGCTTAAAGAGAAGAATGTAGAAGTGGAAGAAGTTAAAATTGAGCTTCAAAAGCAGCTTAAAGAGAAGAATGTAGAAGTGGAAGAAGTTAAAATTGAGCTTCAAAAGCAGCTTAAAGAGAAAAATGTAGAAATAAAACAGCTTAAAACTATTTTAAATGAAAAAAATGCTTTAATAAGAGATCTTGAAGTAGATCTTGAGAGGATAAAAACGTACTTTGAAGCTCTTACAGAGAAACCTAAAAAAGATCTTACATCATTCCAGTCGCAGATTTACCAGCTCTTACCTCAAGGTGAAAGCACTGAAAACGATCTTTATTCTCATATATACGACATAGGATTCAAGGAATTGTCCACTGAAAACTTTAAGCACGCTTTGAAGAACCTTGAAAGAAAGGGTTACTTTAAGTCTCGAAATAACAATGGAGAACTTCTTTGGGAGAAGGTAGATAAATAAATAGATAGAAAAAAGGTGGATTAGATAAAAACTTAAAGTTAAGAGGATGTTAATTGTAATAAAAGTGATAGATCACGGTTTTTCATGTTCTGATAGTCTGTGATCGTGTTCTATAGTGTTAATTCATTTTGCCAATTTGCTAAAAATTTACTAAAAAATCATGATGAAATCATTACTTTTTAAATTTCCACGGTTTTATATTCTATAAAGCCAAATTTTGACTGTAAAAAAAAGTTTAAGGTAATATAAAGCAGTTTAACTTGTTGGTTCGCGGATTAATCCCCTGAAAACAATTGAACCACAAACTATTTATAGAACCTCTAACCCACTAATAGAATATAATAAAAAAGAGGTGAATAATGTGGCTCAATATGGAAGTGGTCAGCAAGGCCAACAAATTTTAATATTACCCGAAGGTACTAACAGACTTTTAGGAAGAGACGCTCAAAGAATGAACATAATGGCAGGTAAAATACTTGCAGAGACTGTCAGAACAACATTAGGTCCAAAAGGAATGGATAAAATGCTTGTAGACGGTCTGGGAGACATTGTTGTTACAAACGACGGTGTAACCATCCTTAAAGAAATGGACATTGAACATCCTGCAGCAAAGATGCTTGTGGAAGTTGCAAAAACCCAGGAAGATGAAGTGGGAGACGGAACAACCACAGCAGTCGTAATAGCAGGAGAACTCCTCAAAAAAGCAGAAGGACTCCTTGAACAGGACATACACCCAACCATTATTGCAATGGGATACAGACAGGCAGCTGAAAAAGCACAAGAAATCCTGAATGTAATAGCAATTGATGCAGATGACAGAGACACTCTCCTGCAGGTTGCAATGACTGCAATGACTGGAAAAGGAACAGAAAAAGCCAGGGAACCATTGGCAGAACTCATTGTTGGAGCTGTTAAACAGGTCGAGGAAAACGGAGAAATCGATGCAGACCACATAAAACTCGAGAAAAAAGAGGGTGCAAGTATAGATGAATCCGCTTTGGTCCATGGTGTCATCATAGACAAGGAAAGGGTACACCCAGGAATGCCTAGAAAAATCGAGGAAGCAAATATAGCACTCTTAAACAGCGCATTAGAAGTTAAAGAAACAGAAGTTGACGCAGAAATAAGGATAACAGACCCATCACAGATGCAGGCCTTTATAGAACAGGAAGAACAGATGATCCGTGACATGGTCAACAAGATCGAAGATGCAGGCACAAACGTTCTCTTCTGTCAGAAGGGAATAGACGACCTTGCTCAGCACTACCTTTCAAAGGCAGGGATCATGGCAGTCCGCAGGGTTAAAAAATCCGACATGGAAAAACTCGCAAGGGCAACCGGTGCAAAGGTCGTAACCAACGTTGAAGACCTCAGCTTTGAAGACCTTGGACAGGCAGGAACAGTTGCAGAGAAGAAAGTATCAGGCGAAGAAATGATCTTCGTTGAAGAATGCAAGGATCCAAAATCAGTTACACTCTTACTCCGCGGTTCAACCAAACATGTTGTTGACGAGATAGAAAGGGCAGTTGACGATGCAATAGGTGTTGTATCAGCCACAGTAGAAGATGGTAAAGTTGTTGCAGGTGGAGGCGCAGCAGAAATTTCAATAGCCAAAAGCTTGAAGGAATACGCTGACACCATAACTGGAAGGGAACAGCTAGCTGTAGCTGCATTTGCAGAAGCACTTGAGGTTATCCCAAAAACACTCGCTGAAAACGCTGGACTTGACAGCATAGACTCCCTCGTGGACCTTCGCTCTGCACATGAAAAATCCCTATACATGGGACTCGACGTCTTCAAGGGTGAGGTACGCGACATGTACAAAGCTGGTGTAATAGAGCCACACAGGGTTAAAAAACAGGCAATGCAGTCAGCAGCTGAAGCAGCTGAAATGATCCTAAGAATCGATGATGTTATAGCATCCTCAGGTTCAGGAAAACCAAGTCCTGATGAGATGGCTGCAGCTGGAATGGGCGGAGCCGGCGGAATGCCACCAATGATGTAACCTCAAGGTTACATACCCCATTTCATTTTTATTTTAAAACTTTTCGTTTAATTAAAACTTTAATTAGAACTAACTCCTAACTTATCTTGGGCTCCTTTTAAAAATTTATATAAGCTTTGAAATTCATGTTTTATGGTTTTTGAGTTATTTTCTTAACTAATTTTAATTTTTAATTAATTTAATTAATTTAAAAAGCCAAAATATTAATATAAGAACTTTAGGAATCATAAACTGTAAAAAAAATTATTTCAAACATTTTATTTTTCAAACATTTTATTTTCATATTTTAAAACTTCATTTCTTAGAATTTCAACTTCTTAAATGATCTTTTTTGGATAGACTTGCTGTTTTTTTGATTTTTCCTGTTTTCACTCATACATTCCATACGTTAATAAGGTTCTTTGAGTAAATTGAACTGTCACAGCTTTTAAACATAATCTATAATGATTAATCAATATTTATAATGATTAATAATAAAAAAATATATATAGTAAAAGCAACTTATTTTAGAACGCGAGAAGATTTAGAAGATTCGCTGAAGTTAAATTAAGAAAGAAACAGTGGTGAAAAGAAAATGACTAAGGATACAACCGTTCTCCTTAATGAAAAACGGATCTTTAATCCGAATGCAGAAACTGTAGAAAAAGCCAATGTGAAAGATTGGGAAGCTGAAATTGAGAAAGGAAAGGATTTTAAACGATACTGGGCTGAAAAAGCAGAACAATTTCACTGGTTTAAAAAATGGGATACTGTATTGGATGATAGTAACAAACCGTTCTACAAGTGGTTCACCGGAGGCAGGATCAACCTTACCTACAACGCCGTTGATCGGTGGATAAAAACAGAAAAAAGAAATCAGGTCGCAATTCTTTACGCTAACGAAAATGGTGATGAAAAGAAGGTTACCTACTACGAACTCTACCTTGCGGTGAACAAATTTGCAAACCGTTTGAAGAACCTGGGCGTTAAAAAGGGTGAAAGAGTTGCAATGTACCTTCCAATGTGCCCCGAACTCCTTGTAGCCATGCTTGCATGTGCAAAGATTGGAGCAGTTCACAACGTTATCTACTCGGGGCTCAGTGTTGGAGCCGTTGTTGAAAGAATCAACGATTCAAAAGCCAAGATACTTGTCACTGCAGATGGAACCTTCAGACGTGGAAAGGTTATAGAACTGAAAAAAATAACAGATGAAGCACTGCTTCGATGTCCAACAGTTGAAACAACCATTGTTGTAGAACATACAGGAACACCCATAAAAACATCGGATCTAAGTGGAAAAGAAATATTTTACAGACGTTTCATGGAGAAGGAAACAGCAGAATGCGAACCAGAACCCATGGAATCAGAGGATCCACTATTTATACTCTACACATCTGGAAGTACGGGAAAACCAAAGGGAGTACTCCACACAACAGCAGGATACATGGTGGGAGTGGCAACAACCACCCGTAACATCTTTGACATCCACAACGACGACCTCTGGTGGTGCACAGGTGATGTGGGCTGGATCACAGGACACAGCTATGCAGTTTACGGACCGCTGCTTCTGGGCACAACGACCCTGATCTATGAAGGTGCCCCAGACTTCCCTGGTCCTGGAATATGGTGGGAAATCGTTGAGAAGTATGGTGTTACAAAATTTTACACCTCACCAACAGCAATCAGACATCTCATGAGATATGGAAACAAGTACCCAAACAGTTACGACCTTTCATCCTTAAAGGTACTGGGAACAGTTGGCGAGCCAATGAATCCCGAGGCATGGATGTGGTTCTACAAGAATATTGGAGGGGAGAAGGCACCGATAATGGACACCTGGTGGCAGACAGAAACAGGCATGCACCTCATAGCTCCGTTACCTTCCACAGCACTGAAACCAGGTTCAGTTACAAAACCCTTCCCTGGAATTGATGCAGACATCGTTGATGAGGAGGGTAACTCTGTACCACTTGGAAAAGGAGGATACCTGGTTGTAAGAAATCCGTGGCCTGCAATGTTCAGAACACTTTACAAAGATAAGCAGAGGTACCTTGATACCTATTGGAACAAGATACCGGGAGTCTACACTGCTGGGGACATGGCAAGAAGAGATGAGGACGGCTACTTCTGGATCCAGGGAAGATCAGATGATGTTCTTAAGATAGCAGGACACAGGGTGGGCACTGCTGAGGTTGAATCTGCATTTGTAAGCCATCCTGCAGTTGCAGAAGCAGCTGTCATTGGAAAATCAGATCCAATCAAAGGACAGGTTATAAAAGCATTTGTCATACTCAAGGAGGGTTACAAGCTTAAAACCAGACTGATGGAAAATCAAACCAAGCTGATCGAAGATCTGGAAAGGCACCTGCGATACGAGCTAGGGCCTGTTGCAGTTGTTGGTGAAATTGTTCAGGTTGACAGTCTTCCAAAAACCAGAAGCGGCAAGATCATGCGAAGAGTGTTAAGGGCACAGGAAAATGGTGAAGATCTGGGAGACACCTCAACCCTTGAAGATTGAGCCTTTAAAGGATAATTGAGAGCATCAAGAAGAACACTAAAGAGAGTAAAACATTAGAAGAAGTAGAAAAAAGGTTAGTAGGAATAAAAGGGAGTAAAAGACACAGAAAGGGAATAAAAAGACAAAAAGGAGAAAAAAACTATTAAAAGAACCAATATGAGAAAAAAAATTAAAGATCAACTGTAAATCAATGGAATAAAATTTTTAAAGGCTTAAGAAAGTTTTTAAAAAATTTTAAAAATAGTTTTTAAAGGCTAAAACGGTTTTTAAGAACTTTTTAAATATTTTCCAGATTTTTTAAATTTTCTTGGAAAATTGGACTGATCATTAACTGATCATTAATTTGGTTGAATTTTTAGATTGTAAAAAAACTGTGGGGTAAAGATATGGTCGAAAATCAGGAAAATCAGAACCTTGTACTGAAGGACACAACTGCAAACCCCACACCACTCGGACTTCTTGGGTTTGGACTGACCACAGTCCTTCTGAACTTTCACAATGCAGGATTCTACCCAATGAACAGCATGATACTGTCAATGGGATTTGCCTATGGAGGAATAGCCCAGATAATTGCAAGTATGATGGAATACAGGAAGGGTAACACCTTTGGAATGGTCGCATTTGGTTCATACGGCCTCTTCTGGTGGTCGCTTGTTTTCCTCTTGATGGTTCCTGCAATGGCCATATTCACAGCCGCAGCCGCACCTGTTCAGGCAGCTGACCCAGCATCACTTGCAGCTTACTTCTTCATGTGGGGAATTTTCACACTTGCAATGTTCTTTGGAACACTGAAAAAGGGAAGAGGACTTCAGGTGATATTCATAACGCTGGCAGTTCTGTTCTTCTTACTCACAGCTGGTGAAATCACAGGAATCAAATCCATAACCCTGATAGCTGGATACGAGGGAATATTCACGGGTTTAAGTGCTGTGTACGTTGGACTGGCTGAGGTTATAAATGAAGAACATGGTAGAAGAGTTTTACCATTATAACATTATAACCTTTGCTTCTCCTTAAAAATCCAGTTTGTGGGCCTGAAACAAGTTTGGGATCATTTAAACTTCTTTTTTTATAATTAAATACTCAATCCAATCACAAATACTCAATTCAAAAGAAAATAAAGGAAGGGAAAATAAGAAAAACTAAAAACTGCAGGTTCCATTTTTTTGATCACAGGGTTCCATTTCTCATCAAGGTTTCACTGATAATCCATTGGAAATGGCATCATGAACGTGTTCACGTTCAAACCACCAAGCCCAATTGTGTTGTTTATCTGCAGTTTCACAGGCTGGTCATTGTAACCTTTAGTTTGTATGTCTAAAACACTGGCACTGTTCTGTATCACATCAAATGCATCGGGTTCAAATGTATTTCCACCGAGATCAACCATTCCCATTATTTTAAGTCCAGTGTTACCTGGTTTGAGGTTGATTGTGACACCCCCTACCTGGACAGTGGTTGCTATGGATCCATTTGTTTTGATGTTTGGGTTAACCCCCTGAATCATGAATCCTCCAGTATTCACATTCATGTCCACATGGTTGAATGATGTATCACCAAGGTAGAGCATTCCTCCGCCTGCATATTTAATGGTTCCATTGAGATTATCAACCTTTGAACCGTTTGTAAGGATCAGTGAGTATCCTCCAACCCTACTGTTCAAGGTTCCGTTGTAGGTGCACCTGTTTCCAAGCACTACGTCTGCGGATCCACTGTCAAGTTTCATGTTCACGTTCAAAACCTCGCCCTGTTTAGTGTAGGTCACTTCAGGCTCTTTTGAGCTGCTGTTATCCCTTTTAGTGGTTATGTTGTAAAGTGTGTCGCTGTTGTTTTTAAATACAACACCTACGCCTGTGGCGTTACCCTCAAAGTTGAAGTTGACGTAGTTAACACCGGCCATCTGGGCATCTGTAAGCGTGTAATTGTTTACAATGGCCTGTTTTTCCTGGTTTTGATTTTTTACCAGTCCAAAGGCTGTTGCATATAACGCTGTGCAGAAAGCCACAATCAGAACAGCTATGATGATGATCCCCCAAAATCTTCTGCTTTCCATTTATAAAGCCCCCACTACCATTAATAAAAGAATTACAACCAGCGAAGGAACTCCGAAACAGGATAAAAATGATTTTCCCATTCCAATTTTATGTTCTGCATTCACAGCAACAGTTCCAATCAGGACGGTCCAGATGTACATGAGCAGCCACAGCATGCCCGATGTGAAAACTGTTGATGCAAGTATCAGGGTCATCACTCCAAATATCCCAAGGATGTAGGTAACAGAACTGTACCCAAAAAGTCCAAAGGTATTTAAAAAGGTTCCTTCTCCTTTAAAAACAAATTTAGCCACCAAATGGGAAATTCCTGCCCATATAAATATTTTTACAAGTCCATAAACCACAAAGACCACTGCAAGTAAGACGGGTAGAAATGCGTTTCTTACAATTCCTGCAATTAATGCACCTACCATAATCCCTAAAAATGCTGCAAAGAAAATAAAAATATATATGCCTCGTGTTGCAGAGTTTTTATCCAGAATTTCTCTGAAAGAACGTTCTGGAGAAACCATCACACCCACAATACCGTCAAAAAAATCCAAAAACCTTTCCATACCATCACCATCCAGTTTTAAAGTCTAACAACAATCAAATCATTGAAAATCACGTTATGTGCCCAGTATTTTTGAATCCATTTGTTTAAAAACCTTTTAATTTTCTATTTTATTTAGTACTTCAAGATTAAATTTCAAGTTATCAATGCTCCAAACTGCACGATTTATCAATTGTATTCGTACCGTTCATTTAATAATCTTTACCTTCTGTTTCATATTTTTTTTATTTTTTGATCTTGCCGTGTTTAAATTTCGTTCCCCCCTCTCATGTCTATCATCAGTTTGAACTTCTGAATCTAAAAGGAGGGCCTTAATAACTTAATATTTCTTGAAAACACAATAAAATTGAAAATAGAAAGAAATAGTGTAAAAAAATAACCAAGAAATTCAATTAAAAATCCTAAAAAATAATAAAAAAGAGCTTAAATTATCAATTTGATCTTAAAAATTTAGTCTTGAACAGGTTTTTAGTCCCGAATCAGGTACTTGCCGAGCTTCTTTGCAAGGGCAACTATTGTAAGGACGGGTGGTGCACCTGGAGCCTGTGGGAAGACACTTGCATCTGCAACAAATAACCCTGATATTTCTGTTTCAAGGTTTTTATCAACAACACTGCCTATGGCAGCAGTTCCACCGGGATGAGCTCCCCTTGCAAGAGTGGAGGTGAGTGTTCTTGGATCAACACCAGCTTCAGTCAGTATGGAACCTGCAATTGCTGAACCTTCCGCAAGAAGCTCAACATCATGGGCTGTGCTGTATTTAGTTACAGAATCTCCCATAACAGTTCCAGAGGCTTCATCTTTTATTTTTACCATTATTCCAAGTATATCCTCAGTTTTGGCTCCGTAACCTTGAAGTTTGTCCACAAGGATCTCTGAGAAGTGGGGAGCCAGAACAACATCGCCGTGTTTTAAGAGGGCATTCATCTGGACCTCCTTGTTGAACTTGATACCCTTCAACATTCCCCCCACTGTAACAAACGTATCCACGAAAAGATTTTCTCCTGCATTTAAACCCGCTCTCTGTAGGAGTTTGGGTGTTTCAATAGCTCCAGAAGCCAAAATAACCTTATCAGCAGGAAACTCTCTTTCACCACTTTTAACACCGGCGATCTTTCCATCTTGAACCATTAACTCAGTAACTGGTGTACCATCAACTACCTTTGCCCCGTACCGTTTTACTTCTTCAACATACTTTGAACCAGTCCATTTAGCGTCATTGGGACATCCAAAGGCACATTTTCCGCAGGGTTTGCAGAGAGTGGGATCTATGAATTTTGGCATCTTCTGAACCTCAAAACCCAGAGATTCAGCAGCATCCATTACTCTTTTGGTTCCCTCACCAAAGTGGGAATCAGGTAATGCGTTCACATTTAGATCTTTTTCCACTTCATCCAGTTCTTTCTCAATATCAACTCCAAGCATTTTCAGTGTATGCTGACAGGTTCTAACGGCATTTCCCGCCGTTACCATGGTTGCACCACCAACACATGATGTTTTTAAAAGTTCAACCCCAACGTTGGAGTTTTCATAGCACCGGTAAGCTTTTTTAGATTTTACAGAAGGCCCCTTTTCAATTATGGTAACATTCTTCTTAGCTTTAGAAAGTTCCCTTGCAACGGAAGCACCTCCTGCTCCGGATCCCACAATTACAATGTTTTCCATCTTTTATCACCATTATAAACTAATCTTATTAAACCAGTTTTTAATCTGAAATTATTTTTTTGGTTAAAAAATTATTTTTTTTGGTTAAATTTCTTAGAAATTGTTACTTTAAATGGAATAAATAATAATAAATAATTTATTTGTCTTCTAATTTTTCATGTTTTTATTTAAAACTAAAAAATTTCATGTAAAATCTCACTAATAGGTAAACACATAAAATCGTACCCATAAAATCTGCTGAATTTGAGAAAGAAAGTTAAATCTTGGATAAAGTTATGAAACACGGTTAAGGGTTCTCCTTTTGTGTTCAGGTTTCCTGTACTTGGGCTTACTTTTTTTCCTTGGAGATAGTAAGCCTGCAATAATCCCTCCAAAGGATCCCAAAATTATGTAAGCCATGGCAGCCACCATAAACCCGCCAATTAGATTTATCAAACTGCTTGCTGCGAGTCCTAAACCCGCTGAGTAAGCTGGAAGTTTATAGGGTAAACTTGGAGGTGTGAAGAAAGCGTACAAGAATGATAGAATGCAAAATGTGAAGGCAGCAATGCTTCCTACCTTGTAGTTTGATTTTTCAGGGACTGTGAGATAAGTTGCAACAAATCCCATTACAATTATGCCAAAAACCCCTCCAAAACCAATAAAGTTCAAAATAATAAGTACTATAATACTTATGAACACGGCAACTTCTACAGAATACTTATCCATATAACCCAACTTCCCATACCTTAAGAATTACCAGTTAATATATGTGGATATGTACTCATCACTGAAATAGATTCTCATTTTTTTACCAAATTTTTTATCAAAATTTTCAATTTTGCAGCTTAATCAAGTGCAGCTTACCAATTAAATTAAGAATAACCTGGAAATAGCCTGTTTTCCTGGATTCAGCTACCTCAAAGATTTAACACGACAAATAAACATGTTGTCCTAGACTCTCTGTACTTGGTTCTTGTTTTTTTTCTTGTGGTTTTTTTTGTAGTTTTTTCTGTTTTGTTTGTGGTTGTGTGGGTTGG
>ENA-UOOR01000360-UOOR01000360.1-fermentation-metagenome-genome-assembly--contig:-NODE-360-length-66189-cov-51.588759_pt1 | contig 66189 bp, 70 predicted proteins | sample MGYA00245780_ERZ724029 | MGnify/ENA primary metagenome ERZ724029 (study PRJEB28704, sample SAMN03018315) | fermentation metagenome | biome: anthropogenic terrestrial biome; feature: soil; material...
TTCAACAAATCATGGAAAAGTGAGGTGGAAGTCGAGCGTCTACTCGACATTATTATGGAGAATATTTTTGACTGCAAACTGCTGATCGTGGACGATGAGCCGGAGCTTCGCCGGATGGTTAATGAAATATTGCGGAGGGAAGGCTTTGCAAAGGTGATTTCCGCTGCCGACTGCCAACAAGCCCGGGAACTATTTACCTCCGAAAAGCCGGAAGCTGTGATCTTGGACGTTTCCCTGCCGGACGGAGACGGCTTTTCGCTGATGTGTGAATTCCGCGCCGTGTCAGCTGTTCCCGTATTGTTTCTTTCCGCGCGCGACGAGGATGAAAACCGCTTGCTCGGGCTGGGACTGGGCGCGGACGATTATATTACCAAGCCGTTTTTGCCCCGCGAACTGATTTTGAGACTCCGAGCGGTATTGAACCGCGCTTATTTTCCGGTGGTACTCAAGCAAATGGAAAAGCCGATCTTCCGCTTAGGCGAAATTGAAGTTGATTTAAACAGCGGTTCAGTTACAACCAACAAAGGTCAGCTTACTCTAACCGCAAAAGAATTTGCCCTGCTGGAAAAGCTGTACGAAAACCGGGGAAACATTGTCACCGGTGACAGCCTGTGCCGCGCTGCGTGGGGCGACGATCTGTATGGATATGAAAACACGCTGATGGTGCACATCCGACGGCTGCGTGAGAAGATTGAACAGGAGCCCTCCGCCCCGCGCTATCTTCTTACCGTGCGGGGCCTTGGTTATAAACTGACAGGAGCAGACAGTAAATGAAAAGTATGATGAAAATCCTCTCCCGCTATGTCCTATCAGCTGCCGGAATAGCACTTATTTTGCTCATCGTCAATTTTTCGTTATTGGCAGTGTGGATTATTCAAGCGGGCAAAAACGAGCAGTGCGTTTACAATACAGCACAACTAGCGAACAGCCTGACTGAATCCCGCGGCGTTTATACACTTTCCAAATCAGCCGAAAGTGAGATAGAAAAACAATATCAATGGGCAATGCTGCTGGACGATACCGGCCAGGTGATCTGGAGCAAAAACCTGCCCGGTGACGTACCGCTAAAGTATACGGCTGCCGATATAGCAAGCTTTACCCGCTGGTATTTTAATGATTATCCAGTCTATGTCTGGCGGCATTCAGACGGCCTGTTTGTGCTGGGCAGCGAAAGGGGGAGCAGGTGGAAGCAGAATATCGAAATGCCGACCGAAGTAATGGAAAATACGCTCGTGTTAGTTCCTGCCCTTCTTATATTAAACGGCCTTGCCGCAATACTACTGGCGTTGCTTTTTGGTATACGTTTGTTCCGCTCTTTGAAGCCGCTGGCCAAGGGCATTGAGGAAATGGCCGAAAAACGGCCGGTGGACCTTTCAACCCGCGGTCTGCTCGGCGACCTTGCCGCCGGGATCAATAAAACTTCCGCGCGGTTAGTACAACAGGAGGCCGCTCTCAATCAGCGTGACAATGCCCGTGCTACATGGATTGCCGGCGTGTCCCACGACATCCGCACACCACTTTCTCTGGTTATGGGATATGCCAGCCAGCTTGAAGACGATCCCGAACTGCCACTGGCCAAACGGGAACAGGCAAGTATTATCCGCCGACAAAGCGAACGGATCAAGACGCTGGTCAGCAACTTAAATCTTGCTTCCAAGCTGGAATACGACATGCAGCCGATACGGCAAAACTCCGTGGTACTGGCTACGCTCTTGCGCGATGTTGCCACCGAGTTTTTAAACAGCATGCTTGATGATCACTATACGGTGGATTTAAGAATCGGCGAGGACGCGCAAAATGTTGTAATCACTGGCGATGAGGAGCTTTTGCGACGTGCGGTTTCCAATTTGATTGCTAACAGCATTCGCCATAACTCAAACGGCTGCGCGATAAAATTGACTCTGGAAAAAGGCTTGGGTAGTTGCTCTCTTAGCGTTTCCGACAACGGAGCAGGCTTCCCGCAGGCAATTCTCGAAAACCTGAATCATGCCCAGTATTTTGCCGGGATGCAAAACCATGGCTTGGGCCTCACCATCGTCCGGCAGATTATCAAGACTCACGGGGGAACCACAGAACTTCATAATCTTCCCGAGGGCGGCTGCGAAGTTATAATCTGCCTGCCCACAAACGCTACGGACGTAAACGGTCAAGACTTCTCCGCAACTTGGATATCTAGCCAATTATAGAAAGACTGAATAGATAGGAATTTGCTTTTTTCCCTTCTCAGTATATCACTGGGTAATATTGTAATGCTATCATTATTGGTACAATATTACCTACGATATTATCATTTGCATAAAATAAACCGTTACTATAGTGGGTTTATATGAAACCTAACTTGACTATTGCAACAGATGGAACTGACCGGCAGACCCTTATCTAAAATATGGGCATGGTTAAATAGACTATAAGAAATTCACCATCCTGATCCTGCCGTGAAAAAATCCTCATAGCCAGCTATTGTCCAGGTCGTAGGGATATTATAAGATTACAAGCCTGCTGAATCAGTCCTCATAAGGTGTCCGTTGCGAATACTCATCTTCAAACGGCATTGGCATCATATAATCATCAGAGAATTCATCAAAACTGAGTTGAGGAAGTTCCTCATAAGACACCTCTTGAGCTTTCACCCTGCGGGTACTTCTGCTGATCTCTTCATTCGCGATGTAGAACGAAACACTTGCAACGTCCAAGGATGGACTAATGTCGCGGTGCCACGGATGGCAAGGAGCGACCAAGGGCCATAAAGGATTCCCGAACCCCGTTGTTCTTGGCTCTATAGATTACTCGGGCAATACCGTCAGGCACTTCGGATGCAGGTATATAGAGCAGTCTTTCCTGCGAAAGGGGCGCTCTAATAATATATTGAGCAAGTTTTTCCAGTCCTTCCTGGTTCCCTGGATTAATGGCTGGCCCACAATAGACATTAAAACCGCTGTGATGCCAGCTCAGCATATTTTCAATAATGTGGTTGTCTATTTTCCCTTCTCTTTTTAACATCTTGAATACTTCTCCGCGAAACAAGTCTATGAGGCTCGAAGCATCCGGTTCAGTTCCTACCATAAATCCTCCATCGGTTGCAAAACAGCCATCGTTGGCAATGATATGCAGGTGTGGGTTGAAGTTCAGAAAATCCCCGAAGGTCTGCACAGCTATTACGGCCCCCGGTTTATTGGTTTTTGCGGGGGATTCGGGAGGTATATACATCAGCATTCGTAATGCAGGCAGGCATCATAGGCCACCACCCCTAAATGGAACGTATGTTTTATTTAGGGCACCATATATTGCCAGTAAAATCAAGAGCCCGGTGATTGCATTATTCCCACTTCATACCTGGCTGCCTGATGCTTATACTTATGCGTCCTCAGCGGTCAGTGCCTTGATGGCTTCAACCGGAACCAAGGTAGGGGCATACGGTTTTATTACAGCTGGACGAAAGGCCAGTCTATATTACCCCATCCTGGTCGCCAACAGATAATCTGCTTGCTTATACCACCCAAGCCCCTCAAGAATGGTATAAGGGGGCGGATAGAGGCGAGGAAGCATATTTGATCAATGTATGAATTTAATTAGCAAACACAGGTTCCCGGGCGTATGGATAGCTGGGGAACCTTTTTTATGCACGGTATAGTAATGGGTGTTACTATTGAGGTTTTTGCACCCTTCACCCTGTCGGGTGCGCTTGATGCTCCCTGCGGTCGCTATTTAAGGTTGCGGGTACTCCTGGTGTTCCATCCTTCGGATGTCACTATTAAGGTTGGGGGCATGGGATAATTAGCAAATTAAAAAAGGTGGGATGGCCGGTGGAAATAGGAAGCAAGATTGTATCAACCGCAGCTATTAAGATGGCTTTGTCTGCTTACCGGCAGGAGGAGACCCGCTTAAAAAAAGAACTGCTGGAGAATTGGGAGGTCAAGGCCGTAGCGGTCGATTATGGAGGATAATTCATAAGTTCGGTGGGCAAGATTGTTGAACGTGCGGTAGTGGCAGCCAGCCCGTTCGCTTAGAAGAGACCTGAATCGCTAAGATTCCTTTTATTCACCCATAACCTTGATAATAATCCGTTTTTTGCGCTGCCCATCGAACTCGGCATAAAAGATATCCTGCCAGGGACCGAGATCCAGCTCTCCGTTGGTTACAGGTACAATAACCTGGTGGTGGAGCAGCAGTTAAACTATCCCGTTTCCTGGTGCTTTATAATCCAGCCGGTACAAATCCTTTCGCCGCTGCCGGAGAAGAGGCAGCTCCTGCCGCACTTGTTCCAACCGGGAAAAGTCCAGCCGGGCATGGATGATCTCTTCACCGCTCCCGGCTTCCTGAAGTATATCCCCCCAGGGGTCAACCACCAGGGAATGTCCCCAGGCCTGATAGCTGGCAGATAGGTTCCGGGCCGGAGAGGCGGCAGCAACGAATAGCTGGTTGTCTACCGCCCGGCAGCGCATCAGGAGTTGCCAGTGGGCTGGGCCGGTGGTAGTGTTGAAAGCCGCCGGAATCACCAGCAGCTCCGCTCCTTCCAGGGCCGCAGCCCGGGCCAATTCCGGGAAACGGCAATCATAGCAAATCATCAAAGCGAATAGATGGGCTCTGTAGCGGACAATAGTAATATTCTCCCCCGCAGCAAGTGTGTCTGACTCATGAAAGGAAATCCGGCCCGGGATATTGATATCAAAAAGATGGGCTTTGCGATGTCGTCCGATGAGTTCTCCCCGCTCATCAAAAACAAAGCTGCTGTTATATATTTTACCCTGGGTATCCCTTTCGATTATGGTGCCTCCCACAACGCATAAGCCGTGCTTGTGAGCCGCCGCTGCCAAAAAATCCGTACTGGGGCCGGGAAATGATTCGGCATAACGGGGAAAAAGCTCCGCCTGGTAAGGTGAATTAAAAACCTCGGGTAATATCACCATTTCCGCTCCTTCCAAGGCCGCAGCGGCAATCATTTTCCCCGCCTTTTTCAAATTCTCATCCTTATCTTTTCCTGTTTTCATCTGGCAGATGGAAAGGGATAAAATCTTATCCATTAGAACACCTCCGTTGGCAACTTGAGTAGTCGCGATTGCCCGTGTGCATCGATAATTGAGTTTAAGATAGCGAGTTCCTTGATTCAGAATGCTTAGTCTTAAGATTGCATAAATGATAGCATGTAGGGGTATTTATGGCTACGGCAGATATTTTGCTCTTACTCCATATGGTGCTCTTTTTAAATATTTTAACTCATTCCCAGCATAAATGAGATAAAGAATAGCGTTGTTGATATTCATAAAATGATAAACTATACTTAACCAAATAAAAATTATCAATCCGCTTGATTTTATTAGGATTCTGGAGGATGATTTTAGTGAAGACTGATACTGTTATTAGAAATGAAGGAATGAAGGTTTTAATAAAGCATCTTGGTAAGATTGATGCTGAAAGGTTTATATCCCTTATATTAAGGGAACCTTTTGATTATACCAAATGGCAAAAGGACCTTTGGAAAGATAAAACGGTAAAAGAGATAAGCGAAGCAGCTATGGAATATAGAAGGACAGATTCTATTTAATTATTCGGCCCCCCTAGTCCTTTCTTCCTTAACAGCTTTTTACCCGCTTTAATCACGGCGCAGAGCTTCTATCGGGTCCAGGTTGGCTGCCTGATTGGCGGGCAGGAGGCCAAATATAATGCCAATGGCGGCGGAGAAGACAAAAGCCAGTAAGACGGTAGCCCAGGAAACCAGTGGAGGCCATTGAGCCAGGGCGGATATGAGGAAGGCGCCTCCCACCCCCAGAGCCATACCGGTAATGCCTCCCAGCAGGCAGAGAACTATGGCTTCAATCAGAAACTGCAGCAAAATGTCCCGGCGGCGGGCGCCCAGGGCCATACGCAATCCAATTTCCCGGGTTCTTTCCGTTACCGATACCAGCATAATATTCATAACCCCAATTCCCCCTACCAGCAGGGAAAAGCCGGCAATTATTCCAATCACCAGGGTCATTACGCCGGTAACCTTGTTTACCGCCTGGATCTGTTGTTCCATATCCACGCCCTGGTATAGGTTCTCACTGCGGTGTCGTCTTTCCAATATCTTAATGCTGCTCTGCATGGCGGTCTTAACCTCTGCCGGGTTGCGGGTGCCTCCCTCAATATAGGAGATGCCGCCATCAGGGTAAATATCCAGCCAGACTCGGGTGGGGATATAAACAAATTTTATTCCCATGGCAAAAGGGGAACTCTCGGCCTTAAACAGTCCGCAAACCAGCAGAGCCTGATTCCCGACAAGTATTTTTTTCCCCAGGGCGCTGCTCCGGGGGAATAGTTCCCGGGCCAATTCCTCGTCGATTACCGCCACTCTTCTTCCACTTTGACAATCACTGTCGCTAAAAAAACGCCCGGTGCTTATTTCCAGGGGATGCAAGCAGGCATAGCCTGCTTCGGTACCTGAAATCTGAGCGCTTTTAGCCTTGTTGCCCGCTTTAACCTGGGAATAGGTGTCGGCACAGGGTAGCAGGTATTCCAGCTCCGGGACATTGGCCTTTATAATCTCAATATCCTGCATGGTAAATTCTGTGCCGCTGGGAAGCTCATCCCGCCGCCAGTCCAGCCTAATCTGAAATAGGTTGCTGCCGAATTTCTCCATTTCCTTCATGATTGATTGCTGCCCGCCCTGACCCACTGCGACTACGGCAATTACCGCCGTGATACCAATCATTATACCCAAAGTGGTAAGAATAGAACGCAGCAAGTTGGCCCTGATCGAGTCCAGAGCAACCCGTATGCTTTCACTCAGGCTCATATATCCTCACCGCCTTTGGGCAGAGGTGTCTTTTTAAGGTGCTGCGGGCTAAGTATTTCATCGGCGGTTAAGCGGCCGTCGCGAAAATGCAGAACTCGGCGGGCAAAAGCAGCTATCTCTGCTTCATGGGTAACCAGTATGATGGTGGTATTATTCCGGTGCAATGACTGGAAAATATGCATGATTTCCAGGCTGCTTGCACTGTCCAGGTTGCCGGTAGGCTCATCGGCCAGGATGATATCAGGACTGTTTACCAGAGCCCGGGCAATAGCTATGCGTTGGCACTGGCCTCCGGAAAGTTCCGCAGGGCGATGATGGATGCGATCCAGCATCCCCACCTGCTCAATACAATCAAGAGCCCGGGCCTGGCGTTTCTTGTTCTCCACTCCGGCATAAAGCATGGGCAATTCTACATTGCGCAGGGCAGTCATGCGGGGCAGCAGGTTGTAATTCTGGAAGACAAAACCGATTTTGCGGTTGCGAATACTTGCCAACTGGTCGCTGTTCATACTGCTGACTTCAATTCCCCCCAGCCAGTAAGTTCCTGAACTGGGGGTGTCCAGGCATCCCAATACATTCATCAAGGTAGATTTGCCGGAACCGGAAGGACCCATTACGGCGACAAAATCTCCCCCCTCAATATGCAGGCTTACTTCCTGCAGGGCATGAACCGGGTTGGACTGAGGACGATAAATCTTGTTTATCCGCTCCATTTTAATCATGTTTCTCATCCTTTGAGAAGGTGGCAGGCGTAGTTGTCCGCCGTACCTTATCCCCATTCTTAAGCTGTTTCGGCGGGTCTAAAATAAGCAAGTCGCCCGGCTTTAACCCTTTTGTTACCTCCAGCTGCAGCTCGCCTTCCACACCGATAGTTACTGTCTGCAACCGGGCTTTGCCATCATCATAAATCCATACCTGCTTCTTTCCCCGGTTTTCTTGTAAAGCCTCATAGGGAATTACCAGCCGTTTTTTAGCGGTTACGCTGATAATCTCCAAATCCACCGAATAACCAGGTTTCAAGCGTCCGGATTTATCCTCTACGCTGACCCCGACCGCTACTTCCACCTGGCGGGTATTGTTCACTTCTTTTGTCCGGGCCAGGCCGGCTACTTCGCTCACTTTTCCGGCAAATATCTTTTCTGGCAGAGCGGCGGCTTCTATAAGCACTTTTTGACCAGGTTTCACCCGGGCCGCATCGGCTTCACTTACGCCAACTTTAACCTGCAGGCGTTCAGGCTGTCCAATGCTTATAAATATGTCTCCGGCCTTAATCATGTCGCCGGGACGCTTTTCTATATTAAGTATTACTCCATTCATCTCAGCTTTTATTGTGTACCGGGCCAATTCTTCCTCGGCCGCCTGTACGGCGCTTTGTGCCTTGCTCAAATTAGCTTCGGCCGCCTGGCGTTCTGCTGCCCGGGGGCCGTGGCAGAGGATATCGTATCTTTTCTGAGCTTTAAGAAAAGCCGCTTCTTGGACCAGCAACTCCTGGCGGGCTGTCTCCATTTCCTGGGCACTGATAGCTCCCGCAGCGCAGAGAGCTTCTTTTCGCTCCCAAGTTTTCCGTTTATTATCACAGGTTATTTTCGCCTCTTCAAATTCTGCCTGGCCTATAGCCAAATCCTCTGCGGATGGATTTACCAGCTCTTTGTAGCGCAGTTCTTCCGAAGCCAGAGCGGCTAAAGCATCAGCCAGCGACCTTTCTTCCGCCGGGCAATCCAAAACCGCCAGTAGTTGTCCCGCCTTAACCCGTTCTCCGGTTTTTACATATAACTGCTTTAATATCCTGCTTTCCTGGGCAACTGCCTCCTGTTTTTCTTGTAGTTCTATTCTACCGCTGGCATATACTTTTTCTCCTAACACTTTTTCTTCCACTTTGGTGGTATGTACCAGCGTACCGGAATATTTATGATTGCGCCACAGGTTTAAACCGCTTATCAGAGCGACAGCTATTATAATAAGCGCAATTTTGAATATGGTTGTTTGGCAAATTGTTCTAATATTGAAGGCCGGCATTTGCAATTCACCCCTTGCTGTCAAGCATTGCTTTTAATACTAGCCGTATAAGTTGCTTATGGATGCTGCGCCGAAATAGCTGCTGGCCAGGGCATAGATTAGCCAGAGCAGGAAAATATAGCTGCCTACCTTCTTGACTTCGCTTTTCATCAATATGGCTCCTCCCAGCGCTGCCAGGTACAGGCTCCACAAGATAAAGGGATTAATCTGGGCCGCCAGCAAGGCTGGAAAAGTATAGGTATCGGGAGGGAATAAGAGATAAAGGCTGATGGAAATGCTGCCGAAGTTTTCTGCCGGGGTCGTCAGCCCTAGGGCAAGACCTATCAGGGAAGATAAGAGCAGGGGCAGGTAGGCATAGACAGAGACCGAAAACAGCTTGCGGTACGGTACCTTATCCCCGGCCAAGGCGTTGAACAACTTGAGCAACAGGGCCACTATCAGAGCAAACAAAAGCGGTGTCAGCAAAGCCCCCGCTATACCGCCGATGATTGCAGCGTTAGCTGCCATATCAAGGGCTTCCGGACTGGAAAGAGCCGGGTTGTCCGGCATCTGCTGCATCTTTATGATGCCATATGCTTTGATTTTGGAGAGCAGGGGCAGGGTCGCCGCCAAACTGACAAGTGAGATTACAAGCAGAGCCGCGAGCCAGGAATGATTACGTTCCAGCTCGGTAAAAACCCGGCTCGGGCTGGTAAAAATAAGGGAAAATTTCTGCCCCAGGGACAGGGTTCCGCTATCGCTTTCCAATTCCATAATAATCCTCCTCCTATATTTTTGCTTAAACCAACAGTTTTTTCACAGGTAAAACTATATTTGTTGCCCCCTACTTTTCCGACTGCTCCCGCAGTTTGGGCGAATTAAAGAATATTCCGCCTACCTGATGGGCTTCATTATCGTCAAAGATCATGGTTACCAGCACATCCTCGCTCTCATCAGTAAACTTGGCATTATAACGCACTACCAGGTATTTCTGCTCCTTCTGGGAAGTTTTGACCGCATCCTTGAACTTTTTGGAACCGGGGACATAATCGCCTATCTTCCCCCGGATCATTTCATTGCCTTCCTTCATTTTATCCTCGCTGACCACTGTTTTGAATTGACTGTTGGTATTGGCAATATACTCTTCATAATTATCCTCATTGTAGGCCAGCAGCATTTTTTCCGTTATCTCATCGGCATATTCTCTTACTGCTTTGCTGTCCACCTTATTCCCGCAAGCCGCCAAAGAACAAAGCATTATTACGCCCAGCACTAATAAAGCCAGTTTTCTCCAGGCCATTAACCATTCATCCTTCCTTATTCTTTTACTTGCCGTCTTCTCTTATCAAAACCCTTTACTTGATTTAAAACACCACCCCCAGGAAATTGGATTTTAAGCACTGTAAGAATATTAATAAAAGAGCAAAAGCTCCATAAGCGAACCCAGGAGAAAGAAGGCCGCAATTAGCGAGGCTATTAGTATATAGGCTTTTATGTTTCCATAATTCAAACCCCAGGCGATGCCGAAGCGTTTTTCCACAAACAAGGCCGGATCACGGGGATTGAAATAAAGCAGCCCTCCAATCCAGTCTTTATCATCATCCAGGGCCATGTCGATATCCTGGCAATAAGTGACTGACCCCGTATTAAGCCTGCTCCCGCCCTGACCGGTCCATACCGCCATAAAGAGGATATCCAGCAAAACAAGAATTATGAGCAGCGGTTGGACAAATAACAAGACCGGTACATTGACCGGGATAAGCTGCAGTACGAACAGGTTTAACAGGCTAATTACCAGTAAGATAAGAATATTCAAAAAGATAATGTTGGCACCCCAGCGAAAACGGAAAATGCGGTTTCTTTCCCGGGAATCTGCTGGATTAAGTGTACTAATTTGCAGCTTTGACCATCCCACCGCCTGATAGAGCAAAAACATGAATCCCGTAATAAAGATTTGCACCAGAGGAAAAAGGAAGACCAGTCCCCAGGTTTTAAACACCCCTCCATCAATTTCACCTTGAGCATTCCAATGGCTAGGTACCACTATAGGCAGTTCATCATAAGCCAGATAACCCGCCAGCAGGTTAAAACCGATAATAAACAGCGGTATTATAAACCATGTTTTTGCGGGTAGGGGCCGCTTGCTTTTGTCGCTTCTGAAACTGGTATCCACCATTACTACTTGCTTCCTGTTCAGCATATGAGCTTCGTTGGCCTGCTTAAATTGCATAACCCTCTGGTGGCTCAGGTAGTATAGCCAGGCAGATAAAAGCAAAAAAACTATTAGCCCGCCCAATAATATAGCGTTGTTTGGAAATTTAGCCAGGATTACGCAGAACAAGAGGGTATAAAACCCGCAAAGCGATAAGTAATTTCTTAAATAGGCCTTTTTGAAATCATCCAGTCTTAAATCACCGAGCAGGTTTTCCGGCAAGCGGACGCCGAAAAAAATCTCCCGGCGTACAATCTGAGGCGTGACCAGTTTTATGATAAAAAGGATAAGGATAAATACTATCACTATGGCCCAGATTATCATTTCATAGTTCATCTTTCTGCTCCTTGAGAATAACTGCGATATATCTCGCCTATTTCCAACTGCAGCTCCTCTTCCGTCATGCCCTTGCAAAATGCCTGGGCTATCAGGGGATTAATCTCTTCCCGCAGCCTGAACTTGAAATCATCTTCCGCCATGTTTTCCAGGCTGTTTATTACCGCGCCTTTCCTTCTGTCCATGAGAATAAAGCCATCGTCCTTTAGAAGACTGTACGCTTTATTGACGGTATGCAGGTTGATTCCGATGTCTTGAGCCAGCTGGCGTACGGAGGGCAGTTCTTCCCCTTCTTTCAGCTCGCCCCTGGCAATGCCGGCAATAATCTGCTGCTTCAATTGGATATATATCGGGATATCGGATTGAAAATCAATAGCCAAGAACATTTTATCCTCCTGCTGCTGCCCTAGTATGTCATCTGTTATATAAAATCTATAACAACTATATTATGTTGTCAATATCCTGAGAGCAAAGCTATGCCAAATTTATTGGGCATTGCGCAAGGATAGCTATGGTATTTTAAAACCCGTTCTGAAAGACATTTAGAAATCCCTGGCTTCATACCAGCGCAGGGAGATAATAAGCGACAAGGCCAGCAGGAGCAGCAGCAGGCCAGCCCCTGCCGCCAGCAAGACTGCAGGTTGGGAAACTGCCGCATTAATCAGGAATTGGGCCCATTCGGCCTCGCACCTGTCCATAATAAAGCCTTTAATCCATACCGGAGCAAAGAACAGCAGCATGAAAACTATAACTATGCCTACTCGGGCCGCCTGGTTGCTGAATATCAGGTTCACCGGCATAACAATCGTCAGGGTTAATGCCGCCATCAGCAAAACGATAGCGGCATCCATCCCGCTCATTAGTCGTATGGATAGGGGCAGGGGCAGTAAGTTTATTATGAGTCCCAGGATAGCGGCCACAGCCAGAGCCAGCAAGGTCAGGATCAGGGCAGTCAAATATTTGGAAAGTATTATTTCATGCCGCTTGACCGGCAAACTGTTCAAGAGTATATCGGAATTATTTTTGAATTCCGCCATCAGCGCTCCCATGATCAGGATATAGGTAGCACCGTAACCAGCCATAATATATATGAATTTATCAAATGGCGGGGTCATGGAGAAAATAACGATAATGGCCAGCAGGTAGGTCATCGCCCAAATAATCGAACTTTTTAAAACCAGCAGATCCTTCAATAGCAGTTTAAACATGGTGATGCCCCCTTACATAAAAAACCATAATCTCGTCCAGACCCGGCGACTCCAGCAACACCCCATCGCCAAAAAACTGGCGTATACCCCGGGGATCGGCACTTAAACCCTCAAAGCCGTAGTGATTCTTGCGCAAGCCGATAAACATTTTTTCCGCCTCCGGGCTTAGCTGTTCTAAAGCCCCCTTTACCAGCACATGTCCCTGCAGCATTTCGTCCTTACTCTGGCAGAGCACGATTCGACCCTGGTTGATGAAACAGATATAATCCGCCACCCGTTCTAAATCAGTAGTGATATGGGTGGAGAACAGCACGCTTTTGTTTTCTTCTACCAGCAATTGCTGCAGGATATCCATCAATTCGCTGCGGAAAACCGGATCCAGCCCGGAAGTGGGTTCATCCATAAGCAGGAACTCTGCAGCATGGGAGAGGGCTATGGCCAGGCCGAATTTGGTGCGCATACCGCGGGAGAGGTTTTTCAACTTTTTGTGGGGCGGCAGGTCAAAGTCCCGTAAATGTTGTTGAAAGGCTTTTTCATCCCAATCCCGGTAAAAACGGGCTACTATACGGCGGTTGTCCAGCAGGCTCAGATTCTCATAATAATGGCTTTCGTCATATACAAAAGCAATGTGCTGTTTTATTTCCTTTTCATAGTGGCGGTTATCCAGGCCAAATACCCGAATATCCCCGCCATCACGGTGCATCAGGTTCATCAGCAGTTTGATGGTGGTGGTTTTTCCTGCTCCATTGGGACCGATAAAACCCATAATGTATCCGCGGGGTAGAGAGAAGCTGACCTTATCCAGGCGAAAGCTCCCCAGATTTTTGCTGAGTCCTTTAATTTCCAGAACATTTTCCATCTACAAACCCTCCTCGTACAACAACTCCACAATACGCTGCAGCTCCGGCAAGCTGAGTCCCAGACTACGGGCCTCTTGGATTATTGCCAGCAGTTTTTCCTCGACCAGGTTTACCCGTTTTTCCCGCAGCAATTCCGCATTCTGTGGGGCCACAAAAGAGCCTTTGCCGGCCACGGTTTCAATGTATCCGTCCCGCTCCAACTCATCATAGGCCCGCCTGGTGGTAATGACACTGACCTGCAGGTCGCGGGCCAGGCCGCGAATGGATGGCAGGGGTTCCCCGGCCTTCAGTTCTTCCCGCACAATAGCCCCCCGCAATTGCTGGTAAATTTGATGGTAAATCGGTTCCTCCGAGCGATTGGAAATTACGATGTTCAATTATAATCACTCCTGCAGTGCATACTGTATATAGCATACATATACAGTATAATCTTAATATCCTTTTGTCAAGAACAATTTGTATTCTGTTTAATGGACAAGTATTAAATGTTAGGAATTTTCCAAAACTGATTAAGCGTTTTTATCTTCTTTGTTGTACAATATAGCTGGAGATGATGCAATGAAACCGTTTAAACTGGCTTCATGGGACAAAAAAGGAAGCTATACCCATATTAAAATAGATAGTGGAGCAGAACCTTTGCTCATCGGTGAGGGCTATTGTACGATTATTGCCGGACCCTGTGCGGTGGAAAGCGAAGAAGGCTACCTGCAGATTGCCCGCTTTCTCCGGGAGGCAGGGGCTCATGCCTTGCGCGGCGGTTTGTTTAAACCCCGCACCTCACCGTATTCCTTTAAGGGCCTGGGCCGGCAAGGTCTGGAAATAATGCTGGAAGCCCGCCGTATTACGGGGCTGCCCTTGGTAACAGAGATAATGGATATCCGGGATTTGGAGCTTCTTGGTGATAATATTGATATTTTGCAGGTGGGGAGCAGAAACATGCAAAACTATTCCCTGCTGGAAGAACTGGGAAAATTGCATAAGCCCATCCTGCTCAAACGCGGATTGTCTGCAACTATAGAAGAGTGGCTCCTGGCGGCGGAATATGTTTTGGATGGGGGAAACCCCAATGTAATTTTGTGTGAACGGGGAATCAGAACCTTTGAAAGCTATTTGCGCAATACCGTTGACATAGGGGCGGTGGCCCTGCTCAAGGATCTTTCCCATTTGCCCGTGCTGGTGGATCCCAGTCATGCTACCGGGAAATGGAAAATGGTTACGCCCGTGGCCCGCGCGGCCATAGCCGCAGGGGCGGATGGCCTGATGGTAGAAGTGCACCCGGATCCAGACCGGGCTCTTTCCGATGGCAAACAGTCTTTGACCCCGGAAAATTTCCTGAAGATGTATGAACAGGTAAGCCAGATTTCCCGGCTGGTAAAGAATCTTTAAAATTTATTCGAAAGGACGGTTAATAAAGACGCATCACTTATAAATCATGTACTCATAGACTGCTGTATCCTGGTTTTTTACCCCCTGCACAAGTTTCAACCTCCGAGTATTCCATATATGCCTGGTGCTGTCCGGCAGGGATTCTTCCAGACTTTTGCCGGAACAAAGCATCTCATAGATTTCTTTGTTGGCGGCATAAAGCCCGGCGGCGTGCTGCACATGTATGGCATGAATGGCCGTTGCAAGGGAGCCGCCGGAGAAAAAACGCTGTTCACTACCATAAGGATAGGTGAGCTTGCTCAGGAATGTTTCCAGTTCGCCTTCAAACAGCACGTTTTTTCGGGAGCCACGCTTTTGCTCCGCGTCGCCCCTTGATATTCTTGTATATCCAAGTTTTTCAAGCACTTTCAAGGCTCTCTCCTGTGACTCAGGCCGCTCGTTAAATATAGTGTGGCTTGGCATGCTGGTACCTCCTTTAGACTGAAACTCGCACGATAACGGGAGAGCATGATATCATCTACTTGGCGTTCCGCTCCTGAACCAATCTCAACCATTTTGCCGACGTCGGCAAAATGGTCTTCTACAGTGTAACCACTATTCATACATGCTGATTTCGCACGTTCAATTGCTTCATGAAAACGGCGCCATTGGGCGTACTCTAAAACACCTTGTAACTCCCGCGCGAACCAAAACTCCTGCCCAAATTCATTGATATGCTTGATGCTTTCAAATGTCTGGTCGCTGTATTTTACAATACCGCTCATAAGCCCAGCTCCTTCAAATACTCATCCATTTTCTTTTCGGCCTCTGCAATTTCTGTTTTCAGTCGGGCGATGTTTGCGTTCACCTGATCAATATCCATAAGAGGCTCTTCCTCAAAGGTATCAACATAGCGCGGAATATTAAGGTTGTAGTCATTTTCTTTTATCTCATCCAAAGACGCGACATGGGCAAACTTTGGAGCATCCTGCCGGTTTTTATAAGCTGTCACAATATCCTGTGCTTTTCGGTCAGCTCATTTTGGTTGCTGCCTTTTACATAGCGGAAGTTGCCGTCCTCATCTTTCTTACTTGCATCAATAAACAGAACATCACTATTTTTGCGGTTCTTTTTGAACACTAAAATACATGCCGGAATGCTTGTGCCATAGAATATGTTTTCGGGTAGTCCAATTACCGCGTCTAGCAGGTTTTCTTCGATTACTCTTTTTCTAATCAAACCTTCCGATGCGCCCCGGAATAACACGCCATACGGAGCAATCGCCGCAATTCTGCCGCCTACAGCAAGACTGTGAATCATATGGAGCAAAAATGCCCAGTCGCCTTTGCTGGCAGGAGGTGCCGTTGCTTAGTGACCATATTTTTGCCGGATTACCAGAGGCGATGAGAAGTAGTGAAGATTTGATTCTTTTTTACTTATTTTTTAGGCTTGTTTAACGAAATATTAATACTTGCCCCTTAAACTTCAAGTAAGGGAAAAATTGAAAAATTGCTAAGTGTATCGGGGGTAAAGAGATTGCAATAAAACACTGGTTTTAAGAATAATTTTTATAAAATAATGTTTAAACCTGCCAAAAAAGCCCTGGTGGACAGGACTACCAAATTGCCTACCTTAATATCTGTTTTTCCCGAACTCGACCGCCTAATGACCAACATAGCGGTGGGGATGCTATATATAGACATAGCCGGTTTTAAAGAGATAGAGACCATTTATGGGCGTGGAATCTGTTCGAAAATACTATATAACTCTGCACTGCTACTGCAGAAAATACAGATTGATTTCTACGGGCAACGTAATATACTTGCAGCCTGCAGCATAGGCGGGGATGATTTTGCGGTATTTATTGAATCACCACATACCATGGATGCTTTTGAGGAAGCATACCTGATTTTAAAAAAGCAACTCGAAGATGGTATTAACGCAGCCAACCAGTCTTTAGGACTCAATCAGCCATTGCATTTGCACATGGGATATGTTGATCTTCAGCAAATTCCTGATTATCATATCGAATCTCTGGTTTATAAGGCTATTAAAGAAGCTACATATATGGCCAAACAATATGATCAAGCCTGTGAGCATGCCAGCTGGCATTCATTGAAAAAAATGCTGGAGCAGCGTTCGATTGAAGTTCTCTATCAACCCATAGTTTCCTTAAAAAGCGGTGATATTTTGGGATTCGAAGCCCTATCCCGAGGTCCGGGAGAAACCGCGTTGGAATCACCGACCATAATGTTTAAGGATGCCGAGCGTTTTCGCTGCCTTTTGGAACTTGAAACCCTTTGCCATGATAAAGCGGTTTATAATGCCGCAAATCATTTGGGGCAGCGCTATCTATTCATAAATACAAGCCCGGCCATATTAAGCACCGGTAATTATCATAAGGGACTAAGCAAGGGATTGCGCAGATTATATGGCATAAACTTTAGCAATGTGGTCTTAGAACTTACCGAACGCAATGGGATCGAGGATTACCAGCAATTCCGGGAGGTCTTGCTCTATTACCGCCGGCTGGGATTTATGATAGCTATTGACGATGCCGGCGCAGGATACTCGAGTCTGCAGGCCATTGCCGAGCTGCAGCCGGAGTTCGTCAAAATTGACATGTCTCTGGTTCAGGGAGTTGATAGGAATCCCACCAAAAAAGCCTTGCTGGAGACATTTGTTGATTTTTCCTATAAAATCGGAGCTCGTATAATTGGTGAAGGCATAGAAACGGAAGAAGAACTGGTAACCCTGGCTGCTATGGGTTGTGATTATGGCCAGGGTTTTTTATTGGCCCGGCCCGGCAGCTTGAAGCAGGAAATCCAGCCGCATATAAGGGAAAAAATATTGCTCAGCAGCAGAAATGGACACCAGTTTCAGAGTGAGCCCTCCAAAATTGCTGATATAGCCATGTTTAACAATTGTATTGCTCCGGATATGCCGGTTGAAGAAGTAATAGAAATCTTTAATAACAACAAGAGCATAAACGGTATAGTAATTTGCCAGGAGGACATTCCGAAGGGACTGATTATGCGAGACCGCCTCTTTGCCCGCCTGGGCAGCCGCTATGGTTATGATCTCTTTATCAGGCGCTCAGTGGAAGATCTTATGGATCGCCGTCCCCTGATCCTGCCATGGTTTACTGCTCTGGAAGAAGCCGCCCGTCAGGTTGCGGAACGTTTGGATCAGGGTATTACCGATTATATTGTAGTGACCCGAGAACAGCGCTATTTCGGGGTAGTATCAACCGCTAAAATGCTGGATACCATGGCCAAGCTGCAAATTGTTCAGGCCAAAGATGCTAATCCGCTTACGGGGCTGCCGGGAAACCGTTGCATAACCAGAACAATTTCGGATGCATTAAGATCAAGCAGAGACATTAGTGTTTTGTACTTTGACCTGGACAATTTTAAAGCATTTAACGACTACTATGGTTTTGCCCAGGGTGACCGGGCTTTGACAATGCTCAGCCAGTTGCTGGTGGAAACACTTAAGAGCTGGGGCAATAGTGATGATCTGGTTGGACATATCGGAGGCGATGATTTTGTGATTATAACCACCGGCGACAAAGCTGATTTAATTGCCGCCAATGTAATTGCCAGATTTGAGGAGCAGATTATTGAGCTCTATGATAAGTCTTCGCTGGAACAGGGTTATATTGTTGCCGCTGACCGGAGGGGGCAAATAAAGCATTATCCCATTATGAGTTTATCCGTAGCCGGGGTGAGAAACCATGCCAATCATAGCTATGCCAATCATTTGCAGCTTGGTGAAGCCGCTGCCGAATTAAAGAAAATCGCCAAAGCGCAACAAGGAAGTGCTTACATAAGCGACCAGCATATCTGTGATTAATAATGAGGCGAAAGTCTGAAGGAAATCTTTTCATTACGTTTTGTGCCTTGAGTAAAGGGAACGGACTGATTATAAATATGTCTCCCGCCTCGTTGCAGCAGTGTGTTGAAACTGCTCCGCAGTTTCTTCTGATGCTTAAACTTAAATTATTTTACGATAGCGTTAAATAGATTTAAGGAAATCAAGGTGGTAAATTTACACTTCAATGGTATAAATAAACTAGTGATATTAATTAATGAAAGGAAGGATTGTGTTGCGAAAAATTAGGAAAATGGTGGTGCTGGTTCTGGCTTTGTCGATGTTGCTGAGCGTGTCTATACCGGCAATGGGAGCAGATGCTATTGCTGTCAAAGTTGATGGCAAGAAGATTGAACTGGATGTCGCACCGGTGATCGAAAAGAGCAGGACACTGATTCCGATTCGGGCAGTTGTCGAGGAACTGGGAGGCAATGTAATTTTTAATGCATCTACCCAGGCCATCAGCATTAATACTGCTGACCAGGAGGTTAAGCTGACCCTTAATTCCAAGCAGGCTTTAGTCAACGGCGCGAGCCAGGAACTGGAAGTGCCGGCCAAGGCCGTTGACGGCCGAACCCTGGTACCTCTGCGTTTTGTGGGTGAAGCTCTGGGTGCTGATGTTGCCTACGATGCAGCAAGTAAAACCGTTAATGTAAAATATTTCAGCAATATGAGCGGAACTCTTAAGATCGGCGGATCAACTACAATTCAACCTTTGGCGCAAGCCGCTGCCGATAAGCTAATGGCTGGCAATCAAGGCCTTTCCATTACTATAGCAGGTGGAGGTTCCGGTGAAGGGATTAAAGGAGTCCATGCCGGTACTTTCAATATCGGCAATGTTTCACGCGATCTGGAGGCGGCTGATAATGTCAGTTATCCCGGCCTGATTAGCCACCGCATAGGAACCGATGGAATTGCCGTTATCGTTAATCCCAAAAACACAGTGGAGAATCTGACCAAACAACAGGTTATAGATATATTTACCGGTAAGATTAAGAATTGGAAGGAACTTGGCGGTAAGGATGCTGCTATATTTGTTCAAACCCGGGAAGCAGGCTCAGGAACTTTGACCGCTTTTGAAGAACTGGCTTTACTTAAGAAGTCTAAAGTGCTGGCAACCGCCACACCTCATACCTCCACCGGACTAATCAAAGAAGCCGTGGCCCGGAATGAAAATGCGATTGGTTTTATCTCTCTGGGTTATATGGACAATAGCGTGAAAGCACCTAAGGTTGAAGGAGTTAGTGCTCTAAAGTCCAAGGCTTTATCCAAAGAATGGCCTTATGTGCGCAGTTTAGTGATTGTAAGCAAGGGAACCCCCAGTGGTTTAACGGCCAAATATGTCAACTATCTGCTCAGTCCGATGGGACAGCAAATCGTGTCTCAGGATTATCTGCCGCTCAAGGTCGTGGATTAATCTAATAGTAGGGTTTGATGCAAATCGCTCCTTGGGCATAACGATGTGCTTATCAGGCCTCAATCATGAAATATATTTGTGTACAACGAACTCCTGAAAAGGAAAAAGAACTGCGGTGCTTTCGGGTTTGTTAAGCCGGAAGTACCGCTGGTGCATAGGCAATCTAAGCAAGCGCGGGGTGGTGAATAGATTTGCAATCATTTGAAACCAGCAGTCCGGAAGAAAAGCTTTTTGCAGTCAGAATAGAGACTAAAAATCGTTTAAACCTCATAAGTGTAAGGGATAGCATTAGTGAAAAGCTGGTTTTTTTATTAACTACGGCCAGTGCCATAGTAATAGTCTTCATATTTATTTTCATAGTTAAGGAAGCTGCTGCTGTATTACAGGTGAATTCCATTAATTTTGTGACCACGAGCGGTTTTGACCAGCAAATCATCAATGCCTACAATGCGCCTGCGGATAAACCAATCTGGCAATTCGGCGCCCTCGGTCTGCTGCTGGGCACCTTGACCACTACTCTGGGGGCGCTGTTATTGGCGGTTCCTATGGGTATGAGCACCGCCATAGTAATTACTGAATTAGCCCCTGTAAGGCTCAGATATATACTGCGAATAGTAATAAGGCTTCTAGCTTCCATACCTTCAGTTATTTACGGACTCATCGGGCTTATGGTGGTAGTGCCTTTTATTCAGGAACTGCTCATAAGCTCCGAACTGCAGATACGCTACATTGACCGCTTTCAGCTGGCCGGCAACAGCATGCTGGCCGGCATTGTAGTTCTGAGTATAATGATAGTTCCTATTATTACGGCTTTGGCAGTAGATGCCATTAATGCCGTACCCCATCATTATAAAGAAGCTGCCTTGGCTCTTGGAATTTCTCACTGGGGAACTATCCTCAGGGTAATACTGCCGGCTGCCAAATCCGGCATCCTGGCCGGTATCATACTATCGGTGGGAAGGGCTGTAGGTGAGGCGATAGCGCTTTCCATGGTCAGCGGCGGTATTGGCAATATACCTCAACCCGGTGATGGGATGGTGTTTTTCCTCACGCCGGTACTTACGCTGGCTTCGGCTATCGTAAATAAATCGGAAATAATGTCTGTGCCTACTATAGAGGCGGCACTTTTTGCCTGCGGGCTGGTATTGCTGGTCACCTGTGTCGGTTTGAGCCTGTGTGCCCGTCTGGTTGAATATCTGGTTAAAAGGGGGGAAGGGCGTGCTTGATTATCAAAAGCTGCGGGATGGAACCGGGCATGTCCTGGCCTGGCTTTTTTCCAGTCTGTCCATAGTTGCCTGTCTTAGTATTATTTTTTACCTTTTTATCAGAGGATTTGCGCAAATCAATCCTGATTTTATTCTTACTCCGCCCAATCCCACTTTAAATCAGGATATGAGCGGCGGTATAAGCACTCCCATCGCGGGTACCTTCTTGCTCACCTTAACCGGGATTTTGCTCGCTGCCCCCTGGGCATTGGCAACTGCCATATACCTGGCGGAATATGGCGGCAGTCAGGCCATGGTGCAGATATTCCGTCTGGCTATCGATGTGCTGGCAGGGGTTCCCACCATAGTAATAGCTATTTTTGGTCTGGCAATTTTTAGTCTTCCCCAATTGGGTTTTCTCAGTTCGATGGTGGAGGGAGTGGATGGGGTGGAGCGTTCTTTCGGCCGCTCGTTTCTAGTGGCGGGAATTACTATGGCTATTATGATACTGCCTTTTGTAATCAAGATCTGTGAAGAAGCCCTGAAAGCGGTACCCAATTATTACCGGGAAGCAGCTTTGTCTATGGGGGCCAGTAAATGGCAGAGCATTGTAACAGTAGTTCTGCCTTCAGCCCGTCAGGGTATACTGACCGGAATAATTCTCGGCATGGGAAGAATTATTGGAGATACCGCGATAGTATGGCTGACTCTGGGTGGAACCATACGTATGACCGGTATACAGCCCTGGTGGTATCCGGTCCACTGGTGGAGCACCCTCTGCAATACTGGTTCTACGCTGACCTCATATATTTATTTTGCCTCGCCCGCCGGCGAGGGCAATATGCCGGACAAAGCCTTTGGAGCCGCCTTGGTGTTAATTATCTTGATTATTGTGTTAAATATTTTTACCGATCTGCTGGAACGTTTCGGTGCTAATAAAATCAAGGGGAATTAGGTGTGGAAAAGGAAAGCTTTATTGACGGGGTGCTTGTTCATAGCCAGTCGTCCACCACTTTTAGTCTGGATAGTTCAATTATATCAATCCAGGATCTAAATGCCTGGTATGGTCAAACTCAGGCCCTTAAACAGGTTAATTTGAAAATTTACAAAAACCAGATTACCGCATTTATTGGTCCTTCTGGCTGTGGTAAAACCACATTATTGCGCTGTCTTAATCGTATGAATGATTTAATTCCGGGATTCGACTTGAAAGGCTCCATAGAGTTGCAGGGAGAAAACATATATGCTCCCGGTTATAGCGTAAACAAGCTGCGCAAGCAGGTGGGCATGGTTTTTCAGCAGGCCAATCCTTTCCCCCAGACCGTACTAAATAATCTAAAATTGCCGCTGGAAGAGAATTTTAGAAAATTGGGCAAAGCTCAGCTTAAACAAATAGCTATAGACAAGCTGAAAGACACGGGCTTGCTTGAAGAGGTTAAAGACCGTTTGCAGCAATCAGCCCTTAAACTATCCGGTGGGCAACAGCAGAGGCTATGCGTGGCCCGCGCTCTGGCGATAGACCCGGAAATACTGCTTCTTGATGAACCCTGTTCCGCACTGGATCCCATTTCGACATCAAAGATTGAAGCCTTGCTGATACGACTCAAGGAGCGATATAGCATTGTTATTGTAACTCATAACCTGCAACAGGCGGCTCGAATTGCTGACTACGTTGTATTTTTTTACCAGGGCGAAATCGTCGAGCAAGGCCTGCCGCAAGAGATTTTCATAACTCCCAGGATGAAGCTTACTTCGCAATATTTGCAGGGGATGTTCTGATTTTCTAAGCCGTAGGGGGACGAAATGCCGGGCTACCACCGCATAATTTAAAGACCGGTACTAAGAAAGTATTCCTGGGCATTGAACAAGGTTTTACCACGGCGGTTAACCCGAATATAATTACCATCGGGCAGCAACAGGCGAGCTTTTCAGTGTCTTTCAGGTAGGCCTGAAGTATATCCAGGATGCGCAAGCGCAGGCTGTTTTCCTCTATGGGAAAGATTATTTCCACGCGGCGGTCCAGGTTGCGCATAAGCCGGTTTTTCCCGTTGCTGCAAAACTCCGATCTGGCTGTAATCAGGCAGGTAGGGGTGCTGTTGCAGCTGGCCCGCAGCCTGGACCGATCCATGAGCGGCATTATTAATGATTTAAAAGTTGATATACGTGGTGATGATGTAATCATAAAACTATCAGTACAGATAATGCGGAGTTGGAGATTTATGATACCCTGCAGCATTTTGATGAGTTTAAGAAAATATTCAATAAGAATCTTTTTATTATGTAAGGGAAGCAGGGTAAGCGCTTTTAGTGTGTTTGAACCTTATACCGCGCATATATCCCGAGGACAGAGGAAAGAAGGGAATTACAGAAGGTAAAGTGTGCGGTTACTGCGCCTGTAATACCGGCTTAATTTGTTGCCTATGCCAGCTTAGATATTCGTCAATTTTACGGGAAGAAGAATTAAGAATTTGGCTGTTGCGGATACCTGCATCCAACGCCAGATCCATTGCTTTGGCATTTTCTCCGACATTGTAGCAAATGTGGGCATCACTGTTGATGCTTACCAGAGCATTATGCTTCTTGGCGGCCTTGGCAAATTGGCTGCACAGAGACTGGCTTCCAGGTCTCACTACAAAAGAACTGTTGTTCAGTTCAATTGCCTTGTTGTATTGCTTGGCGGCCAGTACTACCTGTTCAACATCTATAGGAAATCGGGGATTTCCGGGATGAACGATAATATGCACATAGGGATTTTTAATCGCCGCAACCATAGCCTGAGTATTTTCCTCAACGCCTCTGCCGCTATAACCGGTTTCATCATGGAACCCGGCCAAAACGATGTCCAGGTAATCAGACATCACTATTTCCGGCATATCAACATTACCCTCCAGATCAAGGATATTGGCCTCTACGCCGCGCAGCACCTCGACCCCCTGCATCACCCGGGGCAGCGAAATCAAATTGGTAAAGTAGTACCAGTGGGGAGCACCAGGCATTTTAAGGCCATGGTCGGTAATCGCGATCATTTTCAAGCCTTTCTCGCTGGCTATATCCGCGATTTCTTTAATGGTACTGTAACCGTGGCCGCTCGCGGTCGTATGAATGTGTAAATCAGCTTCCAGTTTCATTATTTTCACCTCCTTTTGACTATATTTTAAACCCCTTTTCTTAAATTGATTTAATCTTAAGGTAAACTCTTCGTTAAAATGTCTTAACACTTTGCTACATAGATATCGAACCTGGGCCGACATTATGAGCATGTTCGATTTTCTGCAGCAAACTGCGAAGAGGCCCGCATTCCTTCTGTCGGCTGGTATGAGGAAACTGCTGTGACCTTTTTGGATGATGGTAAGTTCCTTAAAGGATTATCAAAAGGGGGAGGTAGGTTTCCGTCCGGAAAGGTTTCTGTTCTTTCAGGATTTCGGGAGGGGAATTCTTCCTTGGTGTGGTCTATGGTTTTGGTTCCACATATGGTGGCACACAACCCGCATGGAACAAGTCCCCTAGTCAATATTCATATTTAAACATCAGAAGACCTCCTTAATATGATTCTGGTTAAAAAACCTTTAATAATTTTTTGATGTATTACATAATAATAAGACCATTTCAAACCGATGGTATCATATGTATAGTATTTAATTGACCAAAACTCTTGTCAAGCATACCTCATATACAATTGATGACTGGTCCCCCTCCGATATAATCCCAAATAATTTACAAAACTACAGGTCCGTTTTTACCTTGGGGTAATAAAGCTAAAACGTTTATAGCGGATAATTTAGATGGTGCAAAAACTGATCTCAAACAAGCGGGAGGAGAGTAGATGAAATATCTCAAATTCTTAAGCTATCTTATCCGCCATAAATGGTTTGTATTCCTGGAATGCTTACGTTTAGGAGTCCCATGGCGCGGCATCACCCACGACCTGAGTAAATTCCTGCCTGGAGAGTTCATAGCTTATGCAAACTGCTTCTATGCAAACCAACATTGTTCTGAACAAATGGAAGCTCCCAACTCTAAAGAATCCTACATGCTGGCCTGGCTGGTTCATCAAAAGCGTAACCGTCACCACTGGCAGTGGTGGATTCTGTATGGGGAAGAGAACGAGCCGTACGCTACAGCTATGCCTGATCAATATATTAAAGAAATGGTAGCCGACTGGTGGGGGGCAGGCCGGGCGCAGGGCAAGCCGGACATTATAGCCTGGTACCAGGCCAACCGGAACAAAATGGTCTTGCACCGGGCAACCCGAAGGAGAGTGGAGTATTTGCTGTTGCATTATAGAATTACTGGTGTTGGGTATGAGCAGGGTAGTGCCGGTATAGTCAATGGCTTGTTAATAAATGCTATGGAAAACCACTCTTTATCTTTATAGGCCTGCCTGTCTTGAATTCTAAAAGTAAAAAGCTGGTTGTATGGACGAAGATTTTAACGGCTTTGGATAAAAGCCGCTTTAAAAAGCAGAAGGGTAATTCTGCTTGCTCTCCCCGACCTTTTTGAGGGCAGGTCTGTTGCAAATACCCGGATAGGGCATAATGCCTTCATCCTTTATCCAGCTTTAGGAATATTATAGAGCACTATTGTAAAAAAGCATCCTATGCGTATGTAAAAGATTAAAATCTTCTCACTTTCGCCTGTGATGTTTACTGACTGTATTTAGCTTGAGTTTTCCTCCCAAAATCTGTTTTTCACTCTCTTATCCTAATTCTTACTAATCTCCATCTCGAGGCCATTACTGTTTATTAAACCCGTGTTTTTACATATATTTACCTAATGTTTATAGCCGGTAAACATTAAAAAAATATTGCTGACTTAGAATTGAGTTTATGAAAAATGCCAATTCTCAGCAATAGGAGGAACTATGAACAAGCTTTCAATACGGAAACAAATCATTATTACTTTTGGATGTATCATATTCTTTACGGTCGGGCTTTTGACGGTGGTTGCCTGGAACCTTCAAAAAGAGCAGTTTTTGTTCATGGCTGAAGCTCAATTGCAGGATGCGGCTGGGAATATAGTAGAGAAGATATCTGTAATGCAGGCATTACTTGACTCGCGTCAATTCGACAGCAAGCTTGGCTATTATTTGGGAAATCAAAGATCCAGCTTCTTGCAAAGAGGTTATCACCTCAGTCAATATATGGTAAGCAAGCAGGGGACAGCAGTAAAAGCATATGGTGATTTAAAAACAATGCCTCTTACGCAAAATGAAATAAATAATATGTTGCAAAAAGAGCGGGGTATTTTGCATGTAAAAGTAGTTGAACAAATGTACACAGTAGCTTATGACTACTCTCTAGAAAGGCAATCGCTTATAGTGCTGATCATACCGGAGCTTGATTACTTGAAGCCGGTATGCAGAATACGGAACATAACTGTAGGCATAGGGCTTTTATCCTTGTTTGTTTCCTATCTGGCCGCAATGTTTATAATCATTGGCATAACCAGGCCTATTGATAGAATAGTGGAGCAGGTGCAAAGAGTTGAAAAAGGCCATCTGGATTTATCTTTGCCCAAATCTGGCACTGCTCCCGAACTATTAGTTCTAGCAGCGACTATTAATCGTATGCTTCAGTCTATACGCTATTTTCTGACCAAGGTTAAAGAAATGGTTGCCCGACTCAACTGTTCAAGCAATGAATTGGCTGAGCAGGCTGGTCAGATAAAAGATGATTCAGGCAATATTGCTGCCGAGATTACCTTAATTAGTGAAGAAGTTAACGAACAAATGGCCGCCGTAGTCAGGACTCGCTGTGTTAGTCAACAATTAACAGGATTGGTGGAAAACGTGCTAACTGCCAACAATGCTTCGCTGGCAGTTAGTCAGGATATAATCCATTATTCAGGACGAGGACTGGAAGCAATTAATCAGGTGAAAAGCGAAACAAAAAGAGCTTGTGAGGCAACCATTAACACCCGGTTTACTTTTGATGATCTTAACCGCCAATTTACCCAGATACACACAGTTAATCGTTCTTTAGAGGATATTGCCAGACAGACCAAACTGCTGTCATTCAATGCTACTATTGAAGCTGCCCGTGCAGGGGAGAAGGGCAGGAGCTTCAATGTGGTTGCCGAGGAAATCAGCAAATTGTCACAAATGTCCCAGGATTTTTCACAACAGACTGCAGTTTTGGTAACGAACGTTATAAAGGAGTTCAACCATTTGAAATCAACGCTTGATCAGATGTATCTGGCTGTTACCCAAAGCGCTGATTCAGTTCAGAATGCCGGTGATGTATTTGATGCGATACAAGAGCAGGTCTATAAAAACAATGATGTAATCGGGGAGGTATCACAAGCAACCGATGCTATGTTAAAGCTGATTGAGAACGTGGTCAAAGAAATAGATATAATATACAATGATTCACATACAATCGTAAACAGCATTCCGGAAATCCTGCAATCCTCTTATAATCAGGCGGAGAACACCAGCCGCATGCTTGAACATTCATCACATTTGAAAGAGCTGGCGGTTGAGCTTCATCAAGTAACCAACTTCCTTCGGAGTGAGCTGTAATTGCAAAGTGACTGGTGTGAACTGGAAGATAAAATATGCATCTACCTTTTTATCAACTTGGGGATTCTGAACCTTTAATTATTAACACTTTTTTTAGCCGATTGGTCAGGATATGCTTTCATGAGCAATAGTCACGGATTCAGATATCTCTCTAATATCTTCACTCAGCTTAACAACCATTTTTAGCAAGGGACAGGGGAAGGGACAGTGGGACAGGTCCCTTGTCCCACTTAGAAAGCGATTTCATAAACATTTTTAGCTTTTTGACAATTTCCAGCAAATCTTTAACAGATGTCAATTCATCAGGGTTAAGCACCCCGCCTTACCTTTGAGCCGGAAGCGAAATCAGGATAAACATGTTGTAATCAGCCCCAGCGTCTCCGCCGGTACCATAGGTAATACCGATATTCTGGAAGATAATTCGCATTTTACAGTTATTATTTTCTACATCCAGGGTCAAATCTTCAGCATCCAGGGATTCCTTGGGAAGGTTACTGATACCGGTAATGGAAACAGCAAAATCATATAAACCGGTGGATATCAGTTTGTCGCCCGCGTCATTCTGAACTGATACCCGGGCTTCCTTTGCTGACACGGGGTCAAGTATTAGTTTATATGAGAATCCGTGCACCTCAAAGTTATAAGTCATGATTTCTTTAGGATCCATTCCTCTGTAAGTACCAGCCTGGAGCAGAACATCATAGCCCTCAATGTTAATTGGTTTTTGCATATCTAAATGGGCGAAGAAGTTGTTCTGGTCGACCCCTAGATATTTGTAAGCGGGCTCAAAACCCAGGGTCTTCTCCATATCTCTATTGGTTTGAAAATCAGCCGGAAGCCAGGCAACCTCTTTAAGATAGCCTCGCCTTTCCAGGTAGTTTAAGATACTGGTGGTCTCCAGTCGTAAGGTCATATCGGCATCGCTCTTAGGGTTAATCTTTCCATTCACTAATACGCCCTCTGTCTGCAGGTAGTTTTCCAACCGGGTTATCTGGCTGTTACGTGATACTGTGAAAGCATCTGCCGGCGGAAGAATCGAAAGTATAGCAAAACCCGCTGCCAGGAGGGCAATGAGTCCATTTTTCTTGACCGGTGTAAAGGATAGCAGCATAGCAATTACAATAGAAAAGATACCAAACAAAGCAATATAGTAGCGGGATTCCGTGACACCATAAGCACTTAGTCGTATATATACGGAAATAAGCTGCATAACTACAATTGGGATTAATGCCTTAGGGAAGATACGCTGATAAAGGACAGCAAAGCGGTTTTCCAGCCCGCTGGCCAGAATATAGATGATGAGTCCGGCAGCAGAATAAGCCAAAATCATTGGTCCCAGCTGACCGGAGGGCCAGTTCATGGTAACCCCGATTTTGACGAAGTAAGCCAGCAAAACCAGCGTATACCCAGCAACCAATGGAACAGCTATATAGGAAATCAGTATCTCCAGAAAATGAGGGCACTGGCTCGCCTCCTGGGCATAAGTCTGATCCAATTCCGTTTCCGAATTGAAACGGGGCAGGAGCGATAGATAATAAGTGGTTGCGAAAAGAATCCAAACGATGGCCATCATATAGCCATAAGCATCACTGTTGACCTTAAAGAGCAGGATATCGATAGCCCCAATAATCGATGCCAGGCCGGCCGCAAGCACTCCAGCATAGAGAATCGATGTTAAGGCCGATTTAAAGTGAATCAAGGCCACGCTATTAAAATCAAACTTACCCTGGTAAGATGGCAACCAAATGAAAGCACAAAACATGGAGATTACCGCCACCGATGTCCGGGCGCCTACCCCATAATCTATGGCCGGTGCCGGGGAAATGATAAAATAATAGCCCAGGGTAAGGAGGGCGGATAATGCATATAGCGCCCAACGCAGCCTGGCCAGGCGTGGAAAACGTTCACAGGCAAACTGGGCGGTAACCCCTATGAAAGAACCCAGCAGAAAGACAAACATCAGCTTTTGGACGATTAAATCGGGGCTTTTATGCAGAGAAATCATGTAACAGGTCAAGGTGGTACAACAAATCAAAAAGAATACGGTTAACGGAAAACGTAAAACTGCTTTGGATAGTCCCTGAATAAGCTTGAGGATGGCTTTGCTAAAACGTTTCATGTTATCTCCGCCTTCCAATTTTAAAATACATTTCAATATTACTATATTCGTTGCTTTTTTTTGAATGGCAAAGATAGACAGTGACAAATTTATTCAGACAAATGCTATTGTCTTAATTCATACCCACCCCGCCAAATATGAATAAAATAATATGAAAAATAAGTTTTATCTAATAGATACTCGCACCAACAGGTAAGCGTCCTAATTTACATACCAAAATTCGAAGGGCATAACAACCCGGTATTTACCCTTAGTATTCATAGCATATGTCAGATAATAGCCGTGCTCCCACTCATTCGTTTTAACACCCGGCCAGATGAAATAGCGGGAACACGGGCCTCCTCGATACTATTTGACCGACCTTAGATCGGGGTTTATACTTCCCTTAAGGCTCCTAGTTAAATAGATCGCAAATTTCCCGAGTTGACAATCCGGTTATATGAATTTACTGTCAACTGGTAATAGATAAGATAGATAAGCGTATAAACAGCTATTGTTATGATTGTTGATATAACCAGATTTGTAACCAGTAAATTAGCTAAAGCCATCAGTGCTACCCAGCTATGTGCTATTCCAACCATTAATGGAAAAAGGAATACATAAAGAAGCTGCTTGCGAATAGAAGCGTGTATTTCATTTCTGCTAACTCCTATATTGCGCAAGATCTGATAGTTAAGTTCTTCTTTTTGGGCTTCATTCAACTGCCGGAAGTAGATGATACTGCCGGTGGCGAGCAGGATCACCAGGCCCAGGAAACCACCGATGAACATAAGCATACCTCGTTGCTCCATATTCAACATGTATTCTGAGTAGTATGAATTCCAAGTATATGCAGGAAGGATTCTCCCAAGTTCAGCAGTTAATGCCTGGCTATCTTTTTGATTGTCCACGATTAACGCTCGCAAGGAATTTGGTTTTTCAGCTTTTGAGAGTTGCTCATAAGCTTCATCTTTTAGCACCAGGCTGGTCCAGGTATTACTATTATTCGTTAACTTGTAAGGCCGACGGTCTACGATAAGGAATTCCGGTTTGCTTTTATCATCCAACTCCAATAATACCGTTTTATCTACGAAATCTCCCCTGAAATCATAGTCGGAATGCACAATAACAGCGCCTTCCTGCTTAGACATATTTACTTTATCCCAGCCTTTTATTTGGGCTAGTTTATTATAGTTGCTCTCTGAGATCAAAGCGAAATGAGTATCGAGACCGGGTAAGCTTCCCCGGGCCGAGATAAATTCAATTTCAACCGAATGAAGCAACTGGTTTTGCGGATATTGGAGCAGGGTCTGATTTACTTTTTGGTCCCGATCAGCATTGCTCCAGTAAACATAACTAAAAGGATTATGGTAGTTTACTGCATTATTAATATCATAATAGATGCCATAACTCATCCCCACAGCAGTCACAGTGGTAGCGCTTAATACGGCGATGGTAGCCAGGAGGGTAGCATTGCTTTTTATCCGGTACAAGAGATTAGAAACACTGATTAAGTTCATGCCCCGATAATATTGGGAAGTATTTTTCTTGGATAGTCTGATCACAAATACCATAAAGGAGTGGAACAAGCCATAGCTTCCTATGATTACCAGCGCTAAGACCATTGGTGCATACAGGAGAAAGTTCTCAGTTAAATGAAATGCCAAGCTATAGCCCGCAACGATTAATGCCATAGAAACCAGAGCAAGAACCAGCGATGCTTTTGGTTCGGTTTCCCCGCTCTGTCCAGCACGGAATAAATCCACCAGTTTGAAACGGTATATCAGGCTGTAAGCGTGGAGAGAAATGACAACAAAAATAATTAAAAAGACCGTAACTGTATTAAATATAGCTTGTGGGGATATGGCGAAATATACCTGTACAAAATGTCCCATAAGTCTGAAGAAAAGCATGACAAAGAGTTTTGAAAATATACTCCCCACTATAATGCCTACACCAAGTGCTGCAATACCCATTAGTTAGGTTTTCATAGAAAAGCATCCGGGCTACTTGCCGTTTTTGCAGCCCCAATAAAGAATAAAGCCCTATCTCCTTCTTTCTTTTCCGAGTAAAAAAGGAATTGGAATAACCCATAAAGATAGTTGAAAAGACGGCAACGCTTATTGTACCCAACTTCAACATATACCGGGTGGTTTCTCCTACTGTTTGGGCTACCTGTTCATTGTATTGAATGGAGGTGAAAACGTAGAAAACCACAATGCTGAAAACCATGGAAACAAAGTAGAGGAAATAGTTTTGAAAGTTTTTCTTTATACTCTTAGCGGTGATACTAAATAAAATCACGCTTACCACCTCCCATAACGGCGAGAACATCGAGTATTTTCTGGAAGAATTCTCTGCGTGAGCCTCCTCTTACCAGCTCAGTAAATAAGCGGCCATCTTTTATAAAAAGAATCCGCTTACAGTAACTGGCGGCAAAGGCATCATGGGTTACCAGCATGATGCTGGCACCATTTGTTTCATTTAAATCGCTTAAGCACTGCAGCAGTTCGGCAGATGCTTTGGAATCCAGTGCCCCGGTGGGTTCATCCGCCAGGATCAGGCTGGGTCTATGGATGATCGCCCGTGCTGCCGCTGTGCGCTGTTTTTGCCCCCCAGAAACCTCATAGGGGTACTGTTGCCTTATTCCTGTTTTGTGCTTATCTTATGGCGACCTATCTGCTCAGGAAGGGATACTATATGCAAATAATCAGGGCTATTCATACGGAAAAGGAAGCTCTATATAGTTTGCCTGCAGCGCAGAACTATGAACATAAGCTGTTTAAAAAGCTTCTGTTCAAAATCTATGACGAGCAAAACAGCAGACTTGAAAAAATCCATGCAGAGAAAAAGGAGAACTTCGAATTTATATCCTCCTGGATACATGAAATTAAAACCCCCATTGCTGTTAGCAAACTATTACTTGAAAATAATAGTTGTAAAGATGAGGGGGGATTGTTAAACAGTCTAGAGGAAGAAATCGAGCTGATTGAGCGTTTGGTAGAACAGGTGCTTTATTATTCGAAGATAGATGATTTTTCTCGGGATTACTTTGTTCAAGAATTAGAACTTAATAGAGTGCTTAGGGAGAGTATTAAAAAACATGCCAAGATCTTTATTGCTAAGAATATAAGAATTGAGATGGAGAACCTGGACATCACGGTTACTACCGATAAAAAGTGGCTGCTCTTTATTCTTGACCAGATTATTTCAAACTCTTTGAAATATACTCCTCCAGGAGGGCTCATCAAGGTTTACACTGAAAAAGATGAGCGGGAGAAAAGGCTAATTATCATGGATAACGGTATTGGTATACGACCTGAGGATATAGACCGGGTATTTGAACGAGGTTTTACCGGGTATAATGGCAGAGAGTTCAATAAATCAACTGGTATGGGTCTGTATTTGGCAAGAAGACTAGCGCGCAAGCTGGGACATGACATGTCCATAGATTCTGTTTACGGGGAATATACCCGGGTAATGATTCATTTCCTTAAACTGAGTAAAGGGGGCGGAAGACTGTCTTAAATAGAAAACCAGGAAATCGGCGTAAATCAATTTGAGCAAATATTGATTAGGGAGGGACGATAAATGGTTGAAATCATCAGAACACCAGAAACAAAACTCATCCAGAGATTGGCCGAGATGGAGACTCAGGCTTTTGAAGGAGGGGGATTGAACGAATGGACTTTTGTTCCTTTTATTCGCCATGGATTGGTTTTCTGCATCAGATTGCAGGGCGAAGTTGTCGGGGTAGCGGAATACATGAGAGACTGGGAGCAACCTTCCATAGCATACTTAATCGGAATATCAATTGATGAATCTCATCGTGGCAAAAACCTGGGGACTACCTTGTTGCGCGACAGTATGGAAGAACTGAAGCGTTATAATATAACTAATATCGAACTTACCGTTAGTCCTGAAAACCATTCTGCGGTAGCGGTGTACCAGCGTAAGCTCGGATTTGAGGTAATCGAGCATCGAAAGAACGAGTACGGGGACGGTAAAGATCGCCTAGCTATGAGTATTATCCTTTAATAAATGATATGCATTGGGCGGACAGGTCCCTTGTTCAATTAATCAGAGAATTCAAAGCTTAAAAAATATAAATACTATTTGACCCCGACCTAAGGTCGGGGTTTATACTTCCCTTAAGGTGGGATGAAGCTTGGAGAAACAACTTAAAATAGGGGAATTTGCAAAACTGACCGGAGCGACTGTAAAAACGGTACTCCACTATCACAAGATGGGCCTGCTGGCTGAAGCGAAACGCTCACCAGGCGGATATCGTTTGTATGGGGTGGCTGAATTGAATCGTATGCGATCCATCAAACGCCTCAAATACCTGGGTTTGAGCCTGGAGCAGATCAGGGGAATATTGGGTGAACCGGGCGGCCATAAGTCTTTCCGCTCGGTTTTGCTTGCTATGCAAACCGAGCTGTTGAATCAAATCCAGACCTTGACCGAGCGAGTGGAAAAAATCCAGATCTTGTTGCAGGAAGAACAGGAAAATTTACTGGAATGCACCAATGAATCGCCATCTTTCAAAATGGTTGTTGCCATACTGGGAGAAGAAGCCCGAGAACAATACCTGGATATTTGCCCGGAAATATACGAGCAAGAACGGAAGCTATATGAGATTATAGATGATTTGCAGTGGGGTGTGGATTATGAGGATATTCTACGCGAAGTAGCTGAGTATTTCAGAGATAATCCCGATAAGTACTATGATTCCTTGGTTTTTGGTACTAAAATATCTGCGATAGCTGAGCTCTTACCTGATTCGCCGGCAGTCAAGGAACTGGCGAGTGAGTATGCCGAATTTATAAAGAGCCTTCCTTTTTATCAAAAACTCATGAGCCATGAATCAGCTTTGCAAAAATCCCTGAACTCCTTGTGGCGGGATATGTTTGCAGAAGTATATTCCCCTGCTCAGATAAAATTTGTAGAAATACTGGGGGAGTATTTAGAGTCCGGTAAAAGCAGCGGACAAAACCGCGATTAGCCGTAATACCTGATAAGGAGGAGTTCTATGTGCAGAAAAGCAGTGCAGTTAAACAGACTTCGGCGCTATACTCTGCCAATACTAATGATAGTCGTGGTTGGCGGTATTATTGCACATAATACCGGTGCAGTCTCCAAGGATAATCTGTGGTATGGTCTTTTGCTGCCAGCCGTTTTGGAATTACTGTTTATAGTCATATGCCTCATAAATATCAGTAAAATTGTCCGCCGCTACCGGAGATTAAAAAGCGAAGGCTGGGAGGTGCTTGATGCCTGGCAGAATGCCCTGGAAATCATAGTCTCGCCCCGGATAGCCCGCATGCTTATTCTTGAACCCCGTCTTTACCACACTCTTTATTTATCTATAAAAGGGAAAGCCGTTGCGAATGGCGAACCGGGTTTTGGCACCTGCAGAGATTCATACGCCTTTTTTGTCAAAGTATTTATTTTTCTATGTTTATTGGAAATCATTGTAGTTACGATTCTACTCCCTCATCGTTGGATGGTTTGGAAAATGCTGCATTTGTTATTGGGATTGTGGGCTATCATGTTCCTCTGGGCTGACTATCGTGCTATGGACATTTATAATCATAGTCTCAGCTTAACCGGAATGAATTTACGGCTTGGTTTGCGCTGCAATTGGCAAATATGTTGGGACGACATTGCCAGGGTGCAAAGAATTTCCCTGACTGCTCCGAACGGCACTATGAGTCCGGGTATGGTTAAATCCCATCCGGGTTTGTTTTACCTGGGACTTGGCAGTATTTGCAATGTGGAGTTGATTTTGAAAGGGCCGCGATGCTTTCAGGGAATGATTAATGAGATTCCGGGGGTGGCGCGAATTATGCTTTCTCTGGAAAAACCGGACGATTTTACAGATCAAATCCTATCAATAAAGCCGGAATTATATGCTACCGAAAAAGATAAATCTGATAAATGAACCTTTCACGTTATGTCTTACCCGGAAGTTCTCCCTTCCGAAGCAGAAAAAGCTCGGACAGTAATACGGGTCAGCGGAAAATAAGTAAAAACCGGGCGACTCAAATGAGCAACATGGATATATTGTTTGCCTTCTTGTTGCTGGCAGCCATTTTGTTTTGTTCCTTTTCATTGCCCGGCTTATGTTCAATATATGCGCAAACTGTAGTCAAGAGCAAAGCAACGACCTGAAATTCTGCACATCCTGTGGCACCTTATTAAAAAGCTGTTGCCCTGAATGTGGCAATGAACTAAAAGAAGAGTGGGAATACTGCGGAAGTTGCGGCCATAAAATGGGGTCATAAAGCTCTTTGGCGGAGATTATGGGTTTAAGGGTTAGGGTAATTGAGGTGAAAATCGGGTTAAGCAGGGTGAGGATAGAGTAGAGAGGAAAAAATGTAGAATTAGATAATTTCTTTTAATGCTGAAAAGGAAAGCGTAATCAGCTAGAATAAATAACAGGGTTAATTGCTTAATGAGGGCAGTGATTATATGAGTAATGATGGTTTGAATTTGCAGCGCTTGCTGCTATACCGGCAGATCTTGAAAGACGAGACTATCCGAAAAGCTCAAGAACTGGTGCTTATGATGGATACGCCTAGTCAAAAACTTCGCTCAGTAGAGAAATGCTATTTTGCTATGCTGCAATCCTTGATTAAAGCTGCTGAAAGAAACAAGTGGAACGGGGATTTATGGAAAAACCATGTGCTGGAATTGATTTTGGATGATGAAAATATCTTCAGCCTGGCCTGTGAGAAAAACGGGGAGAAAATCAGTGCTGGCCTATATCAATCAGCCTTGCATGATATTGCTGTTCTAAAAGAGCTGTTTAATTTCAACCTGCCGGAGATAGCTGAGAAATTGGGAATGAACACTTCAGTTTTTTCCTTTAACTTTCAAAGTGATGGTTCAGAAGACCATTTCCATACCCCGTATATCTTCAAATTCCATCAACTCAAGGAACTTTTCACTCAGGACGAATCACCCCGGGCGCTACTGTCCTCACTGGCTGAATTTTATCATGTTGCCGGTTGTGGAACTATGAGAAAGTTTCATGCCTTCTCCTGGAATAAAGGTCTTCAAGGCATAGAAAACCCTGATCCGGTTATGTTGGAAGATTTGGTTGGATATGAATACCAAAAGAAAATCCTGCTGGGCAATACGGAAGCATTTATAAGCGGAAAGAAAGCCAATAATATCCTGCTCTACGGAGAAAGGGGAACCGGGAAATCATCCTCGGTAAAAGCTTTGCTTAACCAATTCGGAGACCGGGGATTGCGCATGATTGAACTGGGCAAAAGACAGTTGCTGGAATTGCCTGACATTATTAAGACCGTAAGTAAGCGGGGCTTGAATTTTATTATTTTTATTGATGATCTTTCCTTTGAGGAATTCGAAATCGATTATAAGGAAATTAAAGCTAGCATTGACGGGAGTTTACAGGCCAGTCCCGATAACATGATTCTCTATGTAACCTCCAACCGCCGGCATTTGATCAAGGAAAACTGGAGCGACCGCAAGCCCTCAGGAGAGGAAGTCCACATATCAGACACTTACCAGGAAAAGCTCTCTTTTGCCGACCGTTTTGGCATTATGATATCCTACCAGTCCCCTGGGCAGGAGGAATACTTGCAAATTATTAATGAACTGGCCAGAAGGAATAAGGTGGCTATGCCTCCCAAAGAACTGGAAAAGCTTGCTCTCCAGTGGGAAAGGAAGTATCATGGCTGTTCAGGAAGAACTGCACAGCAGTTTATCACCCATATTATGGCCTCAAACCGCCCTAACGCTGAAACCTGGTATAGTTAAGGATGTTGCCAAACGTCTGAGTCAAACATGTCAGAATCGAAAAGAGCCGGTATTCTTTTTATAAAATCGTGTATCCTGATTAGGTGAATAGTCCGAATCAACGGGATAGCGTTTATCCTTATGACATCTCAATTGGTCATTTATAACAGTTCTTGATTTTCCTGATAATATGCGGCACCCTTAACAGAACACGGGTTCCGTTAAGGGATGGTGGCCTATGATGCCTGCCTGCAAGAATAACGATTGATACTATAGTCATATTGTGATATTATATGACTATAGTATGTCACAATATGATTTTTAGAAAGTTATTGGAATGAGGTGATACCATGGAAGCAGCAATCAGACCATCGGCAGATTTAAGAAATCATTATAGTGAAATCTCCAAGCAGTGCAAAGAATCAAGAAATGCTGTTATTATTACTGTAAATGGACGAGGTGATACAGCAGTTCTTGGTCTACAGGATTACTATCAGATGAAATCGGAACTGGAACTACTTAGAACACTTGCAGAGGCGGAAGATGATGTTAAAAATGGGAGATTGGCACCAATGCAGGATTCGTTCGATGATCTTCGTGCATCTTTACTGGAAAGGAAGAATGGATGAAGTACAAAATATTACGAACGGATAAAGCGGAGGAACAGCTCCGTGAAATCATTTTTTATATTGCCGAAGATTCTGGTGATATTGATATTGCACTTGGATATTTAGACAAGATTGAAACAGCAATTAATCGTCTTCAGGAGTTTCCAGAGTCGGGAAGTGTTCCTCGATATTCGATTCTGAAAAAGCAAGGGTATAGAGTGGTGATTGTTGAAAGGCATCTTGTTTTTTATAAGATAAATGATGCAGATAAGTTAGTAATTATATATGCCATTGTAGATGGAAGAAGAGAATATCGTAATTTGATATAATAGTTGAACCGGAGCATTAGTCAATATATTTGTCTCGAGGAATATTAAAGAACAGATGTGATTTCTGTTAAAGTTGTGAATACGCAATGGAAACGGATACCTGAGCAGGGAGGGATAATGGAATAGTTCCCACGTCCTGATTTGTCAGGAAGCAAGGGGACGTTCTTTTTGCTTCCTAAGGTCAAGGGGGCGGTTCTCTTGAAATCATTTCTGCTAGAGTTATAAGATGAGAGTAGTTTTTATCTACATCTTGTCAAATACGATAGAATCCCCATTGTTTCCAGGTCCAATTACTATATTCTTTTCCTATAATTATAGGCCTACCGGCACAATAGCTACTGTAAAAGCCTTCCTCGACGGCTAAAAAAGTTTTACCGGAAGGGTCTTTCTCGACGGTAAAACTCTTAATTGGCCGGTCCAGAGCAGATGAACACCAGCGGGGTATTAATTTATTGCCAATCAGTCGATGCACAAATAAATGACAGCTATAGTTATTTTCCTCTTGCTCATACCATAACGGCTTATGGCGGTCAAAGCTGCCCCGTTTCCACAGCACCATAATCAGCTCCGGGGTTCCATCTCCGGTTGCATCATCCAGAGCAAAAGATTGAACATTCCATTCCGGTGGGGAACTCCAGTCGATACCACCTGGCTGAGTAACAGTCAGTTTCCCCCGGGTGAGATGATAACTTTCCATAATGCCATCATGATTCAGGTCGTAAGTTGCATGTTGTTCCGGTTTGTTTGCCAAGAAAAGGAAAGCTAAAAGCAGTAGCATGAATACTACTGCTTTTATAGCAACAATTTGTTTCCGCATAACTAGCTTCATCTAATTAAAAATCTGGAGTAAATCTACAGAAGCCGTGCCCTTTATGCGATAATTAGCGGTCCATTCCGGAAGGGCCGGGGCTTTATCGTTATATATCATCTCTTGCCACTTCTGGTCAGTTAACCGGTCTGCTGCATTCCAGGGGAATTCATAGTAGGAGTATACCCCACCTTTGGCTATCCGCAAAGTACCGGCAACCGGTACTACCGCATAAATATTATCTACATAACCGGTACCAACCTCCAGAACCTCGGCCGGAGGGTTGGTAGCCACATCGGCAATCAGCATAGCGGGGAAGTCGGAAATTTGCGAGCGGCTTTCCAGGCCATCGCCTCGGTAAACCTCATACCAGAAATGTTCCAGCTGTCCGCCAAAAGTACGAATCAGTTCGTATTCTTCCTCAGTCAGGGCTTTATTAGCCAATTCTTTTTCGGAAATAACCTTCAGTTGCAAAACCAGTTCATTAAGTTGATCCATGTTTTGGCTGTCCTTTTGATCTATTAAACCACGCATTTTCAAACCGTCACGGGTCATGGCGGTTAGGGAAGCCAGGCGGGCATACAGGTGAGGATTGGGCTCAACATAACCCCGGTCATCAATTTCCTCCATGCCACCGCCGCCCATTTCGGCATAATTTTGTTTGGTATACAGGATAGTATCATGCTTTAACTCGGCCCAGCTGCCTAAAAAAGTTGCCAGTTCTTTATGATTCCAGGCCTCATTAAGCATGAAAGAAGGATAACCATCGGATTTATCTACGGTAAGCGGCAGCAAAGTATATAACCATGACCAGTACAGGTTTTGGTGCCACTCATCATTAAGTCCGGCAATATATTTTTGCATTTTTGCCATATTGGTGCTGTATTTTTTAAACTCAAAAGCACCTTGTTTTTTCAATATAGTTTCGGCGGTGTCCGAGCCCATGGCGGCCGGAACATCAAGACCACTGGGCAACATACGCCGTTCACCCGCCGGGTTTTCTGTCACCTCGCGATAAATTAAATGCTGGAAAATTTCAGCATCCAGAGTATATCTTTGTCCCATAAAGCGAAATCCTAAGACTTCCTTATCCCGATCCGGCTGGATAGTAGCATCAAAAATAGGAATCGAATTTATAACCGGCGGTTGCAAATCCTTGGCTAATTGGCGAAACTTATCAAAACTCTGGCTATCCTCGGCTATCTTCTTGGGAGTTAGATTCTTGCCATAAGCCTGTTCCAGCAGTTCAATATACTGGTGGTAACCAATATCATCGCTCTTGCCCACCATAAAATCGGTAGTTGTATAGATTTTTTCCCACTCCCGGGCACCAATACCGTTATGTAAAGCCAGGGTCATGAGAATAGCCGAACGAGTCTCATCAGCATCTTTTAAACGGAAGGTAATACGTCCGTACCACATCATACTTTGGAAATACTCTTTCAAATCATCCGTTTTAGCATAATGACCACGGGGAATATACTGGGTATAATCTTCTTTTAAACCTTCTATCAGATCCGGTTTGGTTCCCATGGCCATAACCGGTGACAGTTTAGTAGAATCATGCTTTTTAATAAAACTGATTTCCTGTTCGGCCTCGGTCTTAACTGCAGCTGGAATCCTGGTATCAGGATTTAACAGTTTACTGCCTACGGCAAAAAAAGCTAAATTGCGGCGAGCCGCATTTTCCCAGTCACTGCCCTTTAAATCCTTATAATCCGTTTCCGCCCGCTGTAATAGACTGGCATTCAATTTCTTTAATTCCGGTATCAAGGCTTGCTGTTCAACATTTTGCAACAAATGAGAATAAAAGAGATGATAATTATGAACTACTGCATCCGTGGTAATGAAATTAGGTACATTGTCATAACGGTTAATCTCATAGGTCATAAAAAACTCATGGCCCATAGCGGGAAGCACTACAAAACCATTTTTGATTAATGATTCCCGGGCATTATCCGAAAAATCAAAGCGTTCAGCATTAATCACATTGGATAAATCAGGTGCGACCTTATAAGGCTTAACTATAGCTGTATCTTGCACTGAAATTTCCTTATAAGGTGCAAACTCCTGGGCCAAAGCAATTGCACCAGGATTAGCATCCTTGTCATCCTTGTCTCCAGTTGATGACCCAGCATGGCATCCGGCCATCATTAACAATGCTGCAACTAATAACCCACACCATAATTGCGGCCCCAACCTCCTGTGATTCATTAATATTACCCCCATCCTCTGATACTCTTTCAATCTAATACGCCCAACCCGTCATATAGCTTTCATACTTGCTAGTAGCCCATATTTTCTTTACAGACAGCTTAAATTGCAATAGAATCGCTAGCAAGCCTTTATCAGCTATAACTATAGGGGAATATTTGTCCTCAGCTCATCGGTTGTGGCGTTTATCCCAGGCTTCCACCATTTGTTTAAAAAACTGCAGGCTCCATTCGTAATCTTCCTCTAAATTATCCAGGTATTGGCTGAAGAGGCTGGCCTGGTGCAAGATTGCCGGATCTGAGGACTGCCGCAAATCGTTCAGAACCTCCCGGCTGCGCCCCGCCGCCTCTAAAGTTATCTCCCGCTCATTAATGAAACTGCTTTGCAGGTGCTCAGCCATTATTTTGCCCGTATTCCGCTCTGCTTCATAATAGTCTCGGCGGCTTCCTTTTACCCATACCTTGCGAACGTTCTTCATACCTTCGAGAAAACGGATGTGTATACTAACCGTAGCCTTGCTCACTTCCAACTCAGAGGCAATATCCTCCAGTCCCAGGGGTTGATCAGCAAAAAACAGCAAGCCATAGATGCGTCCTACCACTTCCGGCATACCGAACATGGCATATACGCGACCAAAAGCATCTACCATAATATCACGAGCCTGCAAAAGGCGTTCCTGTTACAAACTAGTTACCTCCTGACCATGCTTTTCAAATAGTTTACCATTTTAGGCTATTGCTTTCACCATTGTCTTAATCCTTCCCCAAAAACACTGTTCTTTAATAGGGCGGCCTGGTGGACGGCAAAAGGTTTCTTTCTGTTCTACCTACCTTCAAAAACAATAGAATAGTTTTGCCAAACGATTTGAGGTTTTATATACCTTACTTATTGGACAATCATCCCGTGAGATGCCAAAATTCGGGTATAAGAGAACCTGGAATCTGCATACCGAAGCCTAACACTGAAGTATAAGCCAGGCCTGTTCAAAATGCCGGGTTTTCAATGCATCTTGGGAAATCCAAAAGTATAGCCTGCCAACATCTCCCCAGAACATACCCAGGTTCTGTTCGGAGTCTAGTTGGAATAAAAGCTGCCAGTTACGCGCTCCAGGCTTTAACTCGTTAACCCGGGGGTCATTATAAGCATCTGCATCACCCATATACAAACCATGGGATACTAATTGGCATTCCAGTTGCATTTCACCTTGGAATTCTTGCGGATAACCTAACAGCCGGTGGATTATCGGGTCATTCAAGCTGTTTACTTGTTCTGCTAACAGCAGGTATTTATCCAGTTCCTCACCATCTAAATTAAGGCTTTGGATTGGTAACGCCTCCCATCCTGGTAGGGTATCTTCAAGATAGAAGGATAGTTTCCCGGTTTTAAACATACCATTCTGATATAGCTCAGGAGGCGGAATAGTCCGAGAGAGTTGCTGATAAGGCATTTTCGAATAAGCCACCAGCCAATTCCCGCGATCTGCAGGATCGAATCCCCATGGTTGCTTTTCATTATTATAGAAAAAATAGAGCATTCCTTCCGGTGGTAGTATCCCTTCAGTATCATATTGCTTAAAGTCAAGTAGGTTAAGTTGTGCTAAAAAAGAGAGGGGACTATCCTCAAAAACCGGCCAGTTGAAACCTGGGGGTAAATCCGGCTTCCCTCCTAATTTAGATGTGCCCAACTTCAAATGCTCGTCATCACTTAAAAGGCTGCAAACCCTGATGGATGGTTTGATGAGTTTCTCAATTGAGTTTGCTCGCTTTGAAGAAAAGCCTATATCTCTAATCATTTTCGCAATATCCATAGCTAATATTCCTTCCTCAAAAATAATAACAAGATGTTTTCCCTGCGTGGAATAAACTACTCTGGAGACAGGGATAAAATAGAAAAAGCCACTCATATTCCACTTCCTGCAGGAGTTTTTTAGTTATGACGAGAATAGCAAGTAATATTATACATTATATCCAAAATAATGGGTGAGCAACATAGTATTGGAGTTATAATTCTGCTAGCTCTTTTGCCAACGACTACTAAATATAATTTACGGAAGGTGTTTAGGTGAGGGAGAATAAGTCGAGTCCAGAATCCGTTTATAAAGCTTTCGCGGAATATTACGATGCTTACGTTGCCGGTTTTGAGGCTGATTTTGAAATATATTTGCGCTTGCTCAAACCTGGATTAACAGTGCTGGAAATCGGTTGCGGAACCGGGCGAGTACTGAAGCCGTTACTAGAATCCGGAGCAGTGGTCCTTGGTGTGGATATTTCCCATGAAATGCTGGGTCTGGCCCACAATAAGTTGGCAAGTTTTTGTGATAGCGGGGCCTTAAGACTACTAAACCATAATTTTGTTTATTCGTCTATTCAAGAAGAATTCGACCGGGTTTTTGTAACTTTCTATACTTTCAATTATCTGTTAAGTTATGAAAATGCCCTCTTATTCTTGAAGAACATATATAGTTCGATGAACGATGGAGCCGTTCTGTTGATGGATATGTTCTTTCCTTCCATTTATCACAATCCTGCCATTGAGGGTAAGTGGCAGGAAAGACTCCTTAACCTGGGAGAAAAACAAATAAGGCTGTCTGATAGGAGGACTATGCGAGGATCGGTGGAGAAAAGGGAGCAAGTATTTGAAGAAGACGGTGGCCGACAGGAAATTACTACTTTGCGAAGGTTTTATGATAAGAACGAAATGGCCAGGCTGCTTAGAGAAGCCGGGTTCTTATCTATTAAATTCACCGATGTTTATGATTCATCGTTATTCCATCAGCTCGAACCATTAGAGACTACCGACTGCAGCTTTCTTGTTATGGCCAGGCGGGAGTCGGGGCAAGGGGAGGGTTGACCCTGTCCCCCTATCAGGTATCCTTTCCCATCTCATTGATAAATACAAGCATATATTTTTAATTTAAAAATGGATACCGGCAAGGTCGAAATTGGAAGAATCAGTTTGAAGCCTATTTCTATGTATAACAAAGTGGTCTGAACGCTCCATTTATACCTCACTTTTTATTAAACCTGCGACACTAGCAACGGGTGTTAACGTTGGTAAACTGATTAGTAATAAAGACAAATCCGATAAGGGATAGTGTTATGAAGGAAGATAGTCAAATTAAAGTCAAATATCCTGAAATCGGTGTGTGTGGACTTTCCTGCAGGCTCTGCCCGAATTATCATATGAATACAAAGAGCCGATGTCTAGGATGTAAAAGCAAGGACAGAATCGTTGTCGGCTGCCCGTTCATCACCTGCGCAGTAAAGAAAAGGAGAATCGAGTTTTGCTGGGACTGTAAGGATAAGAAACTTGTGAAAAGTGGAAAGAACATAGAGAAAAAGGCAAACAACACGACTCTTTCAAATGTTATCAAACCCTTGAAGAAGATATTTCCTTTCTTGAAGAAAACGGAGCTGTGGAATTTGAAAAATTGCAGAAGGTTAAAGAACGGATTCTGATAAAAATGCTGAAGGATTTTAACGAAGGACGTTCAAAAAGCTATTATTGCATAGCTGCTTCAGTTCTAAAAACGGAAGAATTGAAAAAGGCTTTGCGAAAAGCAGAAAATGAATCTGACGGTCTTGATATTACAGGCAAATCAAAGGTATTACATAAAGCGTTGGATGAAATTGCTGGGAGCAAGAAGTACTGTCTGAAATTGAGGAAATAATGATTTTATGCCCATATATATCTTGCGCGGTTTAGCATAATTATGATAAAATCACACTAAATTTAAATGGGAGGTGTTATCTTTATGCTACAAATTAGACCGGTATCCGATTTACGAAATAATTTTGCAGACATTTCCAAAATCGTCCACGAAACTGCACAACCGGTATTTTTAACTAAAAACGGGTATGGCGATATGGTTGTTATGAGTTTTGAAGCCTATGAAAAACTTCAATTTGAAAGTGAAATATATTTTAAACTCAAGGAGGCTGAGATGCAAGCCAGGCTAACCAACCAGCGATTCTCCCATAAAGAAGTCTTCAACCGTTTGAGGCAAACCCTAATGGAAAAGGCAGATAACGAAAATGTATGAGATCACCTATCTGCCGATTGCTGAACAGGACATTGCCGAAATTATTATATACATTTCTAATCAATTGAAAGCGCCGAAAGCTGCGATAGAGTTGCTGGATGCGTTCGACCATTCGATTTTTCTATTACAGGAGTTTCCTTATGCCCACAAAATATATAGGTTGACAAAACCGCTAGAAGAAGAATACCGTTTGTTGCCGATAAAGAATTATGCAGTATTTTATGTTGTACGAGAGCAGCATAAGATTGTAGAAATCCATCGAGTGGTTTATGCAAAGATGGATTTAAGCCAAATTTTAAAGTAAGGCGGTTTTGCCTTTTTTGCCAGGTGACCGAAGAGGATGTAAGAAAAGAATATGAGAAGTCAGGTGGATAATGCCGTAGTTTGTTTAAACTGTGCAGTAATGTAGAAATGTAGGGAACGACCCCTGTGTCGTTCCGAATCAGTGATGGTGATTTTATGAATTTACCGAGAACGCATTAAGTATTTTCATGCGGGTTATATCCGTTACAAAAGCCCCGGATATCATCAAAAAGACCTTATAAGTCAAACAATCCCGGCTGCCGTACTGGGCTTTTTTCCAGATTTGCGGGTTGGGGAGGGGAAGGAGGAATCGGGCTGGCTTGCACCTTTACGGATTCACTATGCCACCGGGCCAGCTTTCTTAAGGCATCAAGCTGTTCCCATTGTCCGGCTTTAGCCTTGCGGAGTGCACGCCCAAGTGTGGTATAGGATTGTTCAATATCCGCTTCATTAACCGGAAAAGGGAAACCGTCTTTGCCACCATGGGCAAAAGAATAGCGTACCGGATCGCTAAAACTGGGCCGGGCTCCATAGGCGACTTCGGCAACCAGACAAAGTGCCCGCAGGGTACCGGCACCTACTCCGGACACATTAAGCAGGGCTTCAAAATCCTGCGGATGCTTATCATAAGCGGCATACAAGGCTTTGTTAAGATAGCCTGTTCGAGGTATAGGATGGCAGGTCGGTAAAGTTAGGGAAGATTCCTGCAAGCGTTTTATCTCCGCCAGGAGCCGATCGGGGTTTTCCTGTACCAAATGAGTGCTAATCTCGCGAATATTTTCATTTTCGTTGGCCACCAGATTTAAGGTATCTGTCGTAAAGTCACAGCAAATAGCGGCCTGGGGCTCTGTTGTAAACGATTCTACAGCATCGCCCAGCCAATGGTAACGACGCGCTTGCCGTAAGTCTTCATTCATCCCCTGTTGAATAACCGCCCAGTGACCATCTTTGGTAAAGAAAAAGCAATGATGATAAATATTGTAGCTATCCTGTACTGCCGCACTATCTACCTTGGCCGACATTTTGCTGGCATAAACCAAATCTTCGGCTGAACAGCTCAATCCATGGCGATCGGCATGATTCATAATTTCTAAAGGGGTTTGACGGGCGGTACGCCCTTTTCCTCCGGCTACAAAAAGACCGGTATGAGGCCCCATCTCTACCAGGCCTTCTTTTAAGGCACCGCAGACCGTAGTAGTGACTCCGGAGGAGTGCCAGTCAAAACCGACCACACAGCCCAGGGCCTGAAACCAGTATGGATGAGAGAGGCGGCGCAGGACTTCATCAGGCCCATCTTCTTCTAAAATCACTTCAACAATAGCCCTGCTCAAGGCTTTCATATGGGTAAAAAGCCAGGCAGGACACTTGCCACCATGTAGGGGGAGGTTGGCTGTACCGGTTCGCATGATTTATAGTCCTTTCATTCAGGATAGAAATAGTATAACAGAAAAAAGAACAAAAGTTCTATTGTTATTGTTGATATGGTGAAAAATGTATTAATAATTTTCGCAATTCAAGCAAACTTCTCGATATTGTACAATTATATTACAAAAGCATTTTGCCAAAACAGTTTAAGGGGACAGGCTAAGCCCCCTAAACTGTTTTTTAGCTATTTAATAAAAGTCCCTTTACTTGAGAAGAAAGACGATTCTGGTTAACAGTTCATTTTCCGGCGTTTCCGCGGGATTGTTAAGATAAAACTCATAACAGACTCCGGTTGGGGTGTACCCATTGGCGGTTATCCACTCCATAATGGCATTATAAGCAGGTTCGATTTGATTGTAGGGCCCGGTATACAGGCAGGATACCTGCTTTCCGGCCGGGATTTCACCGGGTTTAAGTTCATTAGTGCCTGCTACCGACTGAGCTACTGGTAAGCCGCATTCGATATCCAGGTCTTGCATATCCGTATTAAAATAGCCCACATAAGGTGCACCGGAAGGCTGGACGCCTATTTCACTCAGATAGTTCATAATGTCCTCATAGGCTTTCCCCAATACTTGGGGCAGGTTTTCAACCGCTGTTCGGGTACGTATGGATATTGTAGGTTGAGCTTTCCTTTCTTCCAAAACAAACTGATATTGCATATTTATGGCCTCCTAACATATTTTTCTCAATTATAGCATGCCAAACATGACAACTATATGACAGGTTTAAGGGGAATATGTTTTATAAATTTTTTCGGCAATTGCCGCCAAAATGCTGCGAATATGCGGAGGATTAACTACCTCCATTCCACTGCCGAAACTTAAAAGATAGCCATATAACCAATTATTCTCTGGAAGACAGGCTTTAACCATAATCTTTCCGTTATCTTGCCTGATTATATCCTCGCCGAAACACTCTTCTACTACATTGTCCATATCTTTATCGAAAAGCAGATCCAGTTCCACCAGCCTGGCTGTCTCCTGCCACTGGTTTTCAAAGTAATCTTGTTCCATTGGTACTTCTCTGGTTGGATAAACTACATCTGTAAGCTGTATGTTTTTAATCCGTATCAGCTTAAAGAGGCGGAAATCCTGTCTGAGCAGGCACCAGGCAAAAAGATACCACGATTGCCCCTTAAGGAGCAGTGCATATGGTTCCACCTGTCTCATGCTTTTTGTACCGGCAGCATCAATATAGGCAAATTCAATCTCTCTATAATTTTCAATGGCCTGGCGCAGTAGCGCCATTTTGCCTTTGAGTTGCTCATTAGTTCCCCAGGGAGACAAATCGATTATCATTTGCCTGCTCTTCAGGTCAAGCAACTCCAGCTGTGACGGTGATAGGGGATTTTTCAATTTTTCCACCAATACATCATAACGGCTGTCAGGTATACTGGCGGCAACTCCCTTTAAGGTGGAAATGAGGGTGGCCATATCACCGGCGCTGAGTACGCTTTTATCCAGGCGATAACCTTCAGCAATGCTGATACCGCCATTCACACCCTGATAAGTTATGATAGGTATTCCGGCCAGGTTAATAGTATCAATGTCGCGCAGAACAGTACGGACGGAAACGTCGAACATTTCCGCCAGTTCTTTGGCTTGAACCCGTTCGCGCCTGAGCAAAACTATGATAATGGAAACTAGCCTATCGATTTTCACTTTATCACCTGAATCCGAATATAGGCAACAAAATACTTTGCCTGTCTGGTATTAGGATTAGTAATATTATACTGTTTTCTGGTTTTAGAATGGTTATTATCAAGAGGACTTTTAAGGAAATACATAATATTGGAGGCGGAGGCATAGATGACGGGAATGCCTGATCAAGCATACAAGAATATGGACTTGGGAAGTTCATGCCAACAATATGCAATTACTGGAGCCGTAAACCCTCGGTACTCATCAATATCCTGGGCGATGATGCGACTACCTAGTTTTTCATAAAAATGGCAGCTACCCCTTAATCGTCCCGGAGAATCCAGGGATCAAAAAACTTTCACGCCAAATGCAAGAACAAAACATCATAACATTAAGCTATAAGTTAAAGTTAATTGTTGTAACTTTTTATGGTTGCTACAAACTGTATCACCTGCACAACAATAATGATTTTGTGTTAGAATTCAAAACAAACCATTGTTGTATAGAAAATTATAATTTCCTTGTAAAATCTTGTTGTGACAGCATGACGGGAAGAAATGCAGGCGGTGTGGTTCAAAAAGAAAGGATGCGGCAGATACATATGGATGACAGAGAATTGATAACTAGCGAGCAGAATTTGCAATATCAAACCAGGAGCTTTAAGGGTGAAACAAGCCCGGGCGGTAATACCCGGCAAAAAACTATTATTTATGTTGTTCTTACACTCCTGGCTTGGTCGGGGCTTTTTTATGGGGGATATTATTTTACTTCAAAATACCTGCAGCAAACCCACCCCCTCGTTGCCAGTCAGATGGAAGAAATCAAACTTGAAAATCAGCGCGTGGAAGCCGAAATAAACAAAAGCATGCAGCTGCTGCGCGAAGATATTAATGAATCCAATCAGGAAATTATGCAGGTTCGCAGTGAGTTGAATATAATTCGGGAAAAGCTTGAATTAACAGGTGAAACCCTCACAGGTACTGATGAAACGCGTCAAAGCCTGCAGGAACAGATGACCGAGCTGGATCAGCAACTAGCTTTATTTAAGGAACAGCTGGAAAAGCTGGAGGAGGCCGTGCGTGCTTTTTAGATTACAATTATTCTGTTTATTTATCATAATTCCTTTTATGGGGGCTGGACTGGCATACGCACATTTTCAGCCTTTTTCACCACAAGAAATAAAAAGTATGACTCTTAATAATACTATCTTTCTAAAAGAGGCTAATCAAATGTCTGAGCAGATACTCGTATTAAACCAGGCGGTTGGAGAATTATCAGGCTCAGCCGCAACATCTTCCCAAATGATTAGTTTAATACAAGAAAATGCCCAGCAAGAACTAAGGGAATACCAGAAACAACAATCCTCTTTACAGGAACTACTTGAAAGCTCGCATGAACAAAGCCTGGCCTCTAATGAAATACTGGATTACCTGCTTGCCAATATGCTGGGTGACCCTATTGGACAAAGTTTTGGCGAAAAAGCGACTATCAAGGTCTATTCTCTTACCGAGACTGGATATCGCGGCTATATGGCCAAAGTGCGCCTGCATAGTATAGATGCATTGGAGATGGTTTTGGCAGGCAATAAAGGTGAGACGACCAGAGAAGCTGCCAAGCGTACCAATGCCGTCCTGGCAATAAATGCGGGCGGATTTTTCTCCCATGAAGGCAATATGATTCCCATAGGAATTACGGTGGTAAACGGGGAAGTGGTTACCTTCTATGGTTCAGGTACTGATGAGGTTTTCAGTTTTGTTGGCTTTAATGATGAAGGGCAGCTGGTAGGGGGGCATATTGAAAGCCCTGAAGAATTGGCTGAGAAAAAAATTATACATGGCGCCAGTTTCTTGCCAACCCTGTTGAAAGACGGAGAAAAGCAGCCTATTCCTTCGAAATGGGCGAATGCCAAGCAGCCACGTACCCTGATTGGTCATTTCAAAAATAATGATCTGCTTTTTATCGTTATTGATGGACGCAATACTGGCTGGAGTGAGGGGGTAACCTTGGAAGAAGTGCAGCGCAAACTGCTGGAATTGAATGTTCGAGATGCCTATAATCTGGATGGCGGCGGCTCCAGCACTTTTTACTACCAGGGCGAGGTATTAAACCGTCCTGTCGGTGGTGAAAGACGGGTAAAAACAAATATTATTATAAAAGAATAAAGCTGATAACGAAAACTATTTAGTTTGTGAATTAATTATAATCGAGCTGGGGGTGATATTACTGGTTCGAACACCGCTTTCAAGTATACAAACTGTTGTTTACGGCATATACTATGGATAAAGAAATCTTGATAATTCAAGAATTGAAAGGAGTGATATTGATGAACCTGGCAAAGGTATCTGCAAATGGTCAGGTCACTGTTCCCATCGAAATTCGACGTAAACTTAACCTTAAGGAAGGAGATAAAATACTCTTTATTGAGCGTGAAAACGGTGAAATTGTTATTAACAATGCATCTGCCACGGCCATTGTAAGAGCTCAAAAGGCATTTGCGGGAGTGGCTGAAAAAGCCGGTATCCAGGATGAAGACCAGGTGCAGATTCTTATTGATGAAGTACGCTACGGAAAGGATTCGAAGTAATGAAGATGTTGACATCATTATCAGCGGAGATAAGCATTTCTTGATGCTTGATATGGAGCGCCCGCGTACAATGACTGCCGCGCAGTATTTGGAATGGATTGTATCGGGAGGATAGATTCAGTTCCTACGTACATTTATTACTTCGGGTTTTTGCTTTCATACATGGGATTACTCCGGCATAAGTTTCTAAAACATATGGGTAGTTCATTCCAAGCATATGCAATCACGGGAGCCGTAAACCCCCGGTATTCATCAATATACTGGGCGATGAAACGACCGCCTAGTTTTTCATAAAAACGGCGACTGGGGTTTTCCGCCAGAGCCCAGACCATCATGGTATTCCAGTTTCTCTGCCGAAAAACCTGACTGACCTTGTATACCAGGCAACACCCGATTCCCTGACTCTGAAAAGCCGGTGCTACATGCAGGTTGTAGATTTCACCCATATACGCCAAGTCTTGACGGTGGTTTTTTCCTGCCATGATAAAAGCCATCATTTCCCCGCTTTTGTTTTCCACAACCAAAGCTACTGCCTGGTTTTCCTCCCAACTGGCAAAGAAATCTTCGATCTCCGATTGTTTTTGGGAACAGGAGAGTTCCGCCATCAACTGGCGAGGAAGAAATTTTTTATAACTATCGCGCCAGGTGGCTACATTAATCCTGGCCATAGCTGGGGCATCGCTTGGTTGGGCCTCTCTTATCACAATCTGCTCCCTTGACAGGGGAACAGTTTCATTATCGTATGACAAGCTACCGTTTAAGGCCTTTTCCATATAAAAGTAATCCAGCCTTTCATTATCGCTCAACTGAATAAATGCGTCTTCCCTGATCCGGTAACCAAGATGCTGATAGAATGCCTGTGAAGGCAATGAAGCAACCGATAAAGAATTAACATAGGTTTCCCACTGTGTGACCTCTTGAATTTTATCCAGGAACAAAACCGGTTTTTATAATGTTGTTAAATATATGGTATGTTATTATACTCACACCAATCGATTGCAATTTCCTTAAATGCTTCTTCGCGAAATTTATCCCACTGTTGTTGAATCCCCAATCTTTGAACCTTATCCTTAAAACGCCTGAATGCTCCCCTGCCTCTAATTGCATATAATAGTTCGTTCATTATTTTTTCATTAATCCAAAGAAAAACAAAAGTTCTCCATAATGCTATACTCATTAATGTCATATTTATCAGGAAGTTTAAAATATTTATCCCAATTGGCAACAATATCTAAAGTTTCCATAATATTTTGTTTTTGCCAATCCGGATATTGAGAAAAATCATCACCTTTATCTGATTCTTCAGCTATAGATAAATCCTCGTTACTGACAGTAACAATTATATTAGTTTCTATGTTCAAATACGTATGGCATTCATCCATTTGCATATCCATTTCATCAATCAGTTCCGATATTTTGACCGGCATATAATCATCACCTTTCGTTAGAGGTTGGGGATATTTTCATTCACTCCTTTTACAATTAGCAGGTGGCTTATTGCTGGAGTGTAACCAATTCCAGACTTTGCAATTTCTATTATAGTTAACTTCATAAAATGAAGGCAAGTGCTAAATACCCATCCCTGGTTCTTGCAGGAATTTATTGGTCAGGGCGAGAATTGTAAGTAATATTATACATTATATTCCTAATCGGTTGTTGCATAACAGAAAATCAGGAAGTATTTTTATGATCACTTTTAAATCAGGATAGAAATTCAGAATAAAAAAGACCAAAACCAACTTGCTAGATTAAGCCTATGATGATAAAGGATTATACTTTTTTAAGAGGTGAAATTATAGACCGGCTGGAGCTTATGGGTATGATTTGCCAGCATATCGGCTTATTTACCTGAAAAAGGCAGGAGGCTTTTTATCTGATATGGAGAGCCGTATATATGGCCGCTGCTTATTGTATATCAGGTTTGAATCAATAGGATAATGTATTGTAGGATATAACATATACGGTAGTTAAGGGAATATTTTAATAAAGCTCTTGTCATATCGCTGAGTCTCCGGAGTTTCCGGGGAGCGGGGGAACCAATATATTTAATGGGGTGAATCTGGATTTACCAGTAGGGCTATCCCTGGCCCGAACCCGTCAGCTAACCTCGTGAGCGTAATAGGGAGACCAGGGTCACATATAGTTTTCTTGATGGCCAAAGGCTTCTTCCTTTGGCCATTTGTTTTTTGCCTGATTTACGTATTAGTAAAAACTATTAACAAAAAACAAAACCTTGACCCGGGTCTTTCAAGACCATATTCCTTCTTTAGGAATATATTTAACAAAGGAGTGATGGCTCAGAAGAAAGACCGGATTTTTTGAATTCTATTGTTGATTCCACTGCAAAAACCCCGTTTCAGGGTTTATTAACCGCCACATATAGTGTTCAAAACTTTTTCTTTAGATGACTTTTTGCCGTGGAATCATTGTTTGATTATGAAAACAGAATTTGATTATGAAAACAGAATCTGGAGTGATCAGTTATAAAAAACCATAATCTGTTATCATCTGAAATTAACTTGAGGGTTCCATCCATAAAGGATGGAAAGGGTATCTGGGAACTGGTTAAATCTACGCGGGTACTGGATCTAAATTCAGCCTATAGCTACCTGTTGCTGAGTAAATATTTCAGCGAAACCTGTGTGCTTGCTGAAGCAGATGGTAAAATTGCCGGTTTTGTTTCCGCTTTTCATCCCCTGCAGCAGCCGGAAGTAATTTTTGTCTGGCAGGTAGCGGTAGACGAAGCATTTAGGCGCCGCCGGCTGGGTATGAATATGTTGAGGCACCTACTAGCCCGAGAAGTTTGCAACAATAGCCGTTACCTGGAGATAACGGTTAACCCTTCCAATCATGCTGCTAATAAGCTGTATTACCAGCTGGCCCATGAGCTTAAGACATCCTGCATAGAAGAGGAATGTTTCCCCTCTTGGCTATTTCCAGGGGGACAACATGAAGAAGAAATTATGCTGCGTATAGGACCCTTGATATGACTCCAAACAAGGAAGGAGATGTTTTTCGTGAATAGTTTAAAAGTTTTTGATGAGTTGGAATCCGAAGTACGAAGTTACTGTCGCAGTTTCCCCACAGTTTTCACCGAAGCCAGTGGTTACCGGCTCCGTGATGATAATAATAAGGAATATATAGATTTTTTTTCCGGGGCGGGAGCCCTTAATTATGGTCATAATCCCCCGCAAATAAAGAAAAAACTTATAGAATATCTGGCTCAGAATGGTATTGTTCATAGCCTTGACATGGCTACCGAAGCCAAGAAAAAATTTCTTGAGCAGTTTAACCAGGTTATCCTGAACCCGCGGAAAATGGAATACAAGATAATGTTCACCGGTCCAACTGGTACTAATGCGGTAGAAAGCTCATTGAAACTCGCCCGCAAGGTTACCGGCAGAGATAGTATTATGTGTTTTACCAATGCTTTTCACGGCATGACTATGGGGTCTCTGTCCATAACCGGCAATGCTAAAAAACGCCAGGGGGCAGGTATTCCCCTGGGTAATGCAGTTTTCATGCCTTATGATGGGTATTTAGGTAAAAATGTTGATACGGTCGATTATATCCGCAGGTATCTTGACGATAGTTCCAGTGGCGTCTCCCTGCCAGCAGCAATTATTCTGGAAACCCTGCAGGGGGAAGGTGGTTTGAATGCAGCCCGTTATGAATGGCTGAGGGGTATAGAGGCTCTCTGCCGGGAAAAGGATATCCTTCTGATTGTTGACGATATCCAGGCTGGCTGCGGACGCACCGGAACCTTTTTCAGCTTTGAGCCGGCAGGTATCAGCCCGGATATTATTTGCCTATCCAAATCAATCAGCGGTTATGGTCTTCCCATGGCTATTGCCCTGATCAAACCGGACTTGGATATATGGTCAGCAGGTGAACATAACGGAACCTTCCGGGGGCATAACCTGGCCTTTATAACCGCCACTGAGGCTCTGAAATATTGGGAAAACGATACTCTATCAGAACAAGTTGGGAATATGGGAAAAGATATAAGCAATTTCCTGGTCGATATAGTTAAAATGCACCCGGAAATTCAAGGGGAAGTCCGGGGCCGGGGTTTCATGCAGGGCATTGCCTGCGGAGTTGACGGTTTGGCTGAAAAAGTCTGCTCTGCCGCCTTTGCCCAGGGTTTGATTATGGAAACATCAGGTGCCAGGGACGAAGTAATTAAAATTATGTCTCCTTTAACTATAGATGAAACCGGCCTGCAGGAAGGTTTAAACATATTAAATAATAGTATTGAAGACATAAAGGTGCAATCATATATTAATTCCAAAAGGAAAAACACCTCTACCCCGAAACGCCTGAGGGCTTCAGGCTAATTAAAATTGTTAAAGCCAGTAGTTTATAAGAGAGGAGCCAATAGTTAATGATTGTAAAGCAGTTGGATGACATTATTGGCAGTGAAAGTGATATTAATACTGATACCTGGAGAAGCTATCGGCTTCTCCTAAAAAAGGATGGTATGGGATTCTCCATGCACCATACCGTTATTAAAGCCGGGAGTGAAACTTACATCTGGTATAAAAATCATGTGGAGGCGGTATATTGCATTCAAGGCGATGGCGAGATAGAGGTTGTTGACAACAATGATGTTTATCCCATCACAAAAGGTACGCTTTATGCCCTCAATGGACATGAAAAACATAAGCTGCGGGCAAAATCGGATATGCACATGGTCTGCGTATTCAATCCGCCTGTAACCGGCAGGGAGATTCACCAGGAAGATGGCTCCTATCCGCTGGTAGAAGGATAATATGATTTTCAAACATGGCTGCCAGTGGATGAAAACAACAACACCCGGATAACACTTATTGCAGGGTCCTGGCCAGATTTTCGTCATAGCCGTTCAGGTAATAGCGGGAACATACATCGGCTCCAACTGTACAGCGGACTATGAGTTCGATGTTTTCATCCAGTTCTTCTTGCAGTATATTTTCCAGGATTTTTATATCATTGGGACGCAGGGTATAGGGTGAGCGTATTTGTAGTAAGACCAGCAGAGCATCATTTTTTTCTCCATAATACATTTCCAGAAGTTTGGCGGCCGGTTCCTGTTTGTGGAGCTGGTTTGTAATTAGGTTTTCCAGTTGATTGTGAAATTCTAATTCTGGACCGCTCAAAGGCTTTTGCCAGAGGTCATCGTCATAAATATACTGGCTGGCATCGGCATCCCGGGTCAATATGGAGCGTATCACCAGGTGCACCGGGTGCTGCAGGGAAGCATTTAAGGTATCTTCCAGTTTACCCACCTGAACTGGGTCTATGGGAGTCGGGGTATGTATTACTGCAGTTATTTTCCTCTGGCCATCCTTCTCCACCATATTTTGAATATCTACTACGCGGGTACCGGGCATAGAGGCGACTTCCTGATTAAGGGTTTTGGAAACCTCTCCTAACCACAGGTTTTCCTCTGCTATGCGAGTCTGACGGATCTTCTCTTCTTCAGCAATAAATACCTGTCCGTTGCGGTCGGCATCGCGGGATATCAAGGAGCGGATAACCAGATGCAGGTTGGGATCGATTTTCTTTTGCAGGGCTTCTTCTATAACCGCTACCCGCTGGGCTTCAAATTGCTGGGGAGTCAGGGCTACGGCCATAACATTCAGAACCCCGTCTTTCCTTTCATAGCGCAGTTCGGAGAGGCGGGCACCAACGGTGGTTTTTATCTGTTCCGACAGGGATTCTCGCAACTGCTCAGCCAGAGCCCGGTCAGCTACTATATTAATCAAAGTTTGGGTCATAAAAACGGCCATTATCAGCAATATCACCAGACTTACCCCGAATCTGCGAAAAAATACTACCAGGCCATTTTCCCGATTAAGCTTTACCAGACCGGAAATAAAGAATACGGCAGCAGCGGCAAATTCGATTGCCAGCAGATTAACTACAAAAAGTAAAAAAGCCCCCAGTGCCCATTCATAATTATGCGCCGCCAGGCAAAGGCCTACGGTAGCCAGAGGCGGCACCAGGGCCGTTGAAATAGCTACGCCGGGCAGGGCCGGGCTGAGTTTACGGTTAACCATGGTATAGGCCCCGGCCAAACCGGAGGCCAGAGCAATAATTATATCATAGATAGTGGGCTGGGTACGGGCTACAATCTCTGTTGCAAAATCCGGGCGCAGCGGAACCAGGCCGATTACGGTAGCCAGGGCTACGGCCAGCAGCATGCCCAATAATTCCGAACGGACGGAATTCCGCAACAGTTTATTATCACCATTGGATAATCCCAGAGCTATACCGAATATAGGTCCCATCAGCGGCGCCACCAGCATGGCGCCTATTACCACGGCAGTGCTGTTGGCCAGTAAGCCGTAAGTGGCGATAATTGTAGATATACATACCATTAAATAAAAACTGCGTGAGGGGATAGAGATATCTGTAATATTAGCATAGATTATCTGCCGTTCGTCAGAGTCTATGCGATAGGAAAATCTGAAAATCGGCATTTTAAATTTTTTCATCAGGTTACTTCTCCCGTATCCATAAATTAAGTCTTTATTCAGGTTCGACAATAAGGCAGCTATTCCCTGTCAAATATTTTGCCGAAAGCCAAGGTTCTTCTTTATACTGATGGGAAAAGGCGGTTTGAGAAAATGACCCCAGCCATTTTAGAGGAAAATTCGTCATATCCCTGGTACTCTAAATTCCGAGACAAAGTGGATATTAGTGGTGTCACTATGATGGCTCAAGTTATTAAAACTTCTTGGTAACCGGCATCATTTTGGCCTCACCATCGACCACGATTTCACCCCGCTGGTTGGTGCAATAGGTGCGCAGCCAGACCCGGTTTCTAGCCTCATCTTTTTTAGTCACCTCAACGGTTGCGGTTATTGTATCACCGATATAAACCGGTTTCTTAAAATCGCAGTCCAAACCCACGGTAATGCTGCCTGGCCCGGGGAGTTGAGTCCCCAGTACATTGGAAATAAACCCGATCGATAATATACCATGGGCAATTGTCTTGCCGAATGAGGTTTCGCTGGCAAATTCACTGTCGATGTGAGCCGGATTAAAGTCGCCAGTAACGCCTGCGAAGGAATAGACATCATATCCAGTTACAGTTTTAGTAAAGTCCGCTGAATCACCAACATTGATTTCATCGATCGTTTTACCTAGCATGTTCCTTTGCCCCCTTATTATGTTTCCATAGCGCTTAACCATAACTCGCAGAAACTGCCTTTAGAATCATATGTAGTTAGGCAGGCTTCTTTCTAGTTGGCATCATGATCGCTTCGCCATCGACTACAATCTCATCCCTTTGATTGGTGCAATAGGTATGAAGCCATACCCGGTTCTTAGCTTCGTCCTTTTTGGTTACCTTAACGGTTGCGGTTATTGTATCACCGATGAAAACCGGTTTCTTGAAATCACATTCCTGGTGAATATAGATACTACCTGGCCCGGGGAGTTGAGTCCCCAGCACATTAGAAATAAAGCCGATTGATAATATACCATGGGCAATTATCCTACCGAAAGAAGTCTCACTCGCATATACTGCGTTTATATGGGCCGGATTGAAGTCACCGGTGATTCCGGCGAAGGAATATACATCATATTCTGTCACACTTTTATTGAACGAAGCTGTATCACCGACATTGATTTCCTGAACAGTTTTCCCGAGCATGATCCTTCCTCCTTATGTTTCTGATAGATGACAAATATCGATAAAAATCAACTTATGTTTTCTTCCTCAAGTATATCGCTTTTTAATACGACAAGGCTAATGAAATATATAATTGTATTGGAGATACTCCCTCTTTCATGCGTAGTAATAGATAAAAGAAAAAAAGGGGGTGGTAATTTTTTCTCTGGCAGAGGTAACAATAAACATATTTGAACATGATTAACGGAATACAATAAAATGTTGTCAGCAATGCCTATTTGTGGTGGCCCCTGATATGGTGTTCCTAGTTGAATGGTAGTATAGTATTATATATTTGGTTTAATTGTCTGGTATCATGCTAATCGAAAGAAGGATATATTTTGACTGAAGAGCGCATATTCAACCGGAGTTCGGCTACCCTCTTTTTTTCCATCTTCATGGTGGGTATAGGATTCAGCATTATTATGCCCATATTGCCATACTACGCTGAATCTATGGGAGCTAGTGCCTTCCAATTGGGCTTGTTGATGACGGTTTATGCCCTGTGCCAGTTCATCTTTGCACCCTTCTGGGGAAGCTATTCCGATCGGGTAGGACGAAAACCGGTGTTATTAGTGGGGATGTTTGGTTTTACTCTTACCTTTTATATTTTTGCCCTGGCTAATTCCTTATGGGTTCTATTCGTGGCCCGGATAGCCGGCGGAGCTTTATCCTGTGCAACTGTACCAACAGCTATGGCCGTGATGGGGGATACCAGCAGCCCGGAAAAAAGAGGGGCCAGTATGGGGATGGTAGGGGCTTCCATGGGGATGGGTATGATATTCGGCCCGGCTATAGGAAGCGGTCTGGCCCATATATCGCTGGCGGCTCCTTTTGTGGTGGCGGGTTCTTTATCGGTTGTGATCTGCTTTTGCATACTCTTTCTGGTTAAAGAGTCTTTACCTGTGGAAGACCGGGTTTCTGAAGCGCAAAAAATTGACCGCGCCCCCCTCCTGGAGGGTTTAAAAAGTCCCCTGGCTTTTTTATTTACAGCCATGTTCCTGGCCAGCATGGCGGAAGCCACCAATATGGGTACCTTTGCTTTATTTGCGGAAGGCAAGCTGGGTTTTGGGCCCACCAGTATGGGGTTGATATTTAGTTGTGCCGGCCTGGCTTCGGTACTGGTTCAGGGATTCGTGGTAGGAAGGGCTATAAATAAATGGGGGGAAGAAAAAACCAGCGGGGCGGGCATTATTCTTATGGCTTCGAGTTTTGCTCTTTTTCTGCAAGCCAAAAGCCTGTTGGAATTGATCATCTATATGGGGATATTTTCCGCGGGAACCGGTTTGATCCGTCCTTCCATTTCTGCCGCCACCTCCAAAAGAACCACGGGTTCGCAGGGAACGGCCATGGGTATTCTACAGGGTTATGATAGCTTGGGGCGGGTTATCGGTCCATCCCTGGGGGGATACTTGCTGGATATGAATCTAAGCTATGCCTATTTATCCGCCATCTTGTTTTCCGGGCTGGCTTTGTTAACCCTGCTTATTAATCGTAGTAGAGGGAAAAACAAGGAACGGAGATTTTCTTAAATCTCTTATTGCCTTGGAACTTCCGGCGTGGTATTCTTGAGATGTAGTACGGAAGGCTGAACAATAAAATGGTAGTATGGTAGGATGGTGGGAAATATTAGCAATGGGTAATATTGCCATTGGTGATCTTCTTCACTAATGGTTTTTTTGCTTTCTCACCCTTCGCCCGCAGAAGGAGGAATGGTTAAATGATTATTGTAATGGAAAGAAATGCGTTACCGGAACATCTCCAAGTAGTGAAAGAGAGACTGCAGGACAAAGGTTTTAAGGTTCATCTATCCCAGGGGGTGGAAAGAACCATAATCGGTGCCATTGGGGATAAAACTCCAGCACTTATGGAACTGTTCGAGACCATGCCCGGGGTGGAAAAAGTGGTACCCATAATGCAACCTTTCAAGATGGCTTCGCGGGAATTTCAAGTGGAACAGAGTATAATAAAGGTGGGAAGTACTGAAATCGGCAATGGACAAGTACAGATTATAGCTGGTCCCTGTGCGGTGGAGAGCCGAGAAAAATTCCTGGAAATAGCTAAATTAGTGAAAGAAGCCGGAGCTACCATGCTGCGTGGGGGAGCATTCAAACCCCGGACTTCACCTTATTCTTTCCAGGGTCTAGAAAAGGAAGGTTTGGAGATACTGGCAGAGGCCCGCGCTCTTACAGGATTGCCGGTGGTTACGGAGATAATGGATACTCGTTTGATTGAGATGGTTGCTGGATTTGCTGATATCCTACAAGTGGGTGCCAGGAATATGCAGAACTTTTTTTTGCTGCGTGAACTAGGCAAGGTTAATAAACCGGTCTTATTGAAAAGGGGAGCTTCCGCTACTATTGAAGAATGGATAATGGCAGCCGAATACATTATTTCCAGCGGTAATAATCAGGTGATTATGTGTGAAAGGGGAATTCGAACCTTTGAAAACTACACGCGTAATACCCTTGATCTTAGTGCCGTACCGCTTATAAAGCAGCTAACCCATCTACCGGTTATGGTTGATCCCAGCCACGGAACCGGCAAATGGAAACTGGTGGAGCCGATGGCTATGGCGGCGGTGGCAGCAGGATGTGATGCTATAATGGTTGAAGTTCACCAGAACCCCAGTGAGGCCCTTTCTGATGGACCGCAATCATTAACACCAGAACGTTTCGAGAAGATGGTAAGTAAAATCAGAACAATAGCATTAAGCCTGGAGTAACATTCATCAAGGCGGGGGATTATCTAAGATGCAAGTTGATGTTTTAATAGTAGGTGTAGGCCTTATCGGAGGTTCTTTAGGATTGGCCCTCAAGGACTCGCCTTTAGTTCACCGAATACTGGGGTCTGATCGGGATACCGCCAGCCTGGATAAGGCGCTGGAAATGGGAGTTATTGATCAGGTCGTTTCCCTGGAAGAGGGAGCGAGGCAGGCCCGGCTTGTTTTCCTTTGTACCCCCTTGAGGTTTTATCCTGAAATAATTAATAGAATAAAACCCCATCTTAAGCCGGGAAGCATTGTTAGTGATGTGGGCAGTACTAAGGAGGAGGTCTGCCGATTGCTGGCGGATTTACCGGAAGGAATCTGGGCTATAGGGGGTCATCCTATGGCTGGTGCGGAAACCAGGGGGGTGCAAGGGGCTGATCGCTATTTATTTGAAAACGCTGTTTATGCCCTAACCCCTCTACCGGATGTCCCGTCTCCTGTACTCGATTTCATGGTGGAATTGCTGCAAAATACCGGAGCCAGAATCCGGTTTATGGAAGCCACCTTGCATGACCAACTGGTGGCTACGGTAAGTCACATTCCCCACCTTACGGCTGCAGCCCTGGTATCTTTGACCGGGGGCCGGAATGAAAAACTGATGATGGCAGCCGGGGGATTCAGGGACACAACTCGTATAGCTTCTTCCAACCCCGAGCTGTGGGAGGATATTCTTTTTTCCAACCGGGAACAAATTGTTCATCATCTTGACCAGCTTATTTCTTCTTTGGCTGTAATCAAAGAGGCACTGGCGGGTGGCGACCATGATAATATACTTAGACTATTACATGAGGCCAAGACTATAAGGGATAAAATACCCCGTGTTCGACGGGGGCTGATCCCGGATTTTTACGATATCATCTGTATTGTACCTGACCAGCCCGGTATCATCGGAACCCTGGGCCAGATTCTGGGTCATGAAGGGATAAATATTGTAGACATTGAAATACTGAGGGTTAGAGAAGGTGATGGAGGTACTATCCGCCTGGGGGTTCCCCGGCTGGAAGACGCCGAAAAGGCAGTAATGGCTCTGCAAAGGCAGGGAATTAAAGCCTGGACAAGGTGAAGCAGGGGATTGTTGCCATGCGAAGCGCCCTATCGGGCACAAATGATGCTCCCTTCGGTCGTAATTAAGGGAGCTGAGCGGTATATTAATACAAGCTAATGAATAGTAATAACTTTTTACAGTAGAATCATCTTTGGATTTGGGAGGATATAATGCGCAGGATAAATAGTGCTTCGAAACCATTAAAGGGAGAAGTTTCGGTTGATGCAGACAAGTCCATATCTCACCGGGCGGTGATTTTTTCTGCCCTGGCTCAGGGTAAGAGTGCTATTAAAAACTTCTTGCAGGCTAGCGATACCCTTTCAACATGTTCCTGCCTTCGGCAATTAGGGATAAAGATTGCAGCCAGGGATTCCGAGATGCAGGTTTATGGGCGCGGCTTAAGTGGCTTTAGCGAGCCGCATATGGTGCTGGATTGTGGAAATTCCGGAACTACCATGCGACTAATGGCTGGCTTATTATCTGCACAGCCCTTTTTCTCGATTCTTAATGGAGATGAATCTTTGAACCAGCGACCGATGAAACGGATTATAGAACCTCTGGGCATCATGGGAGCTAATATACAAGCACGGCAAAACGGCAATTATCCTCCGCTGGTGATTAGAGGGAGTATACTTTCCGGCCTGAGATACCAACTTCCTGTGGCTAGTGCTCAAGTGAAGTCGGCCCTAATGCTGGCAGCTTTGAAAGCTGATTCGGAAACCCTACTTAGCGAACCACAAAAGTCACGGGATCATAGTGAGCGGATGCTTACAGCCATGGGAGCAGACATTGCTATAAATGGCCAGGAAATAAAGATAAAACCGGGTAAAGAACTCCAAGCTATGGAGTTCCTGGTTCCCGGAGATATTTCATCAGCGGCTTTTTTCATGGTGGCTGCTAGCATAATACCAGGCTCCGAGTTACTCATCCGTAATGTGGGGGTAAACCCCAGCCGGGCAGGAATAATTGAGATACTAAACAAGATGGGAGCCCGGATCAAGCTGGAAAATGAGCGGACTATCAGCGGAGAAGCTGTAGCTGATATTATTGTTAAACATTCCCCATTACGGGCGGTTAACATTGATGGTGCTGTTATTCCTCGTCTTATAGATGAAATTCCTATCCTAGCTGTAGCCATGGCCCTGGCTGAAGGAAAGTCTACTGTCAGGGGGGCTGCGGAGTTAAGGGTTAAGGAAACGGACCGTATTGCTGCAATTTCTACTGAACTGGCCAAAATGGGTGCGGACATCAGGGAACAGCCGGATGGTTTTGTAATAAACGGTAAACCGGATTCTTTGCAGGGGGCCCGGGTGGTCAGCAAAGGGGATCATCGTATAGCCATGAGCCTGGCGGTTGCGGCATTGGCATCTAAGGGGGAAAGTGTAATTGGGGATTCAGAGGTGGTAAATATTTCTTTTCCCCGCTTTTGGGATTTGCTTAACACAATAACTTGAGACTTTTGCACACTAAAAAACCTTGAAAAAATTGGGTTTGTAGAAGATAAAAAAAGGACTTCACCCCCCCATTTTGTCGAATTAATAAGTGACCAAACAAATAACCCGAGGGGGGAGAAGTCACTTATGAATATTCGACAGGAATGCATTTTATCCTACGCATTGAAAATGCAACCAAAATCAAGGCTTGAGAAAATAATTAACACCCTTGACTTAAGACCAGTTCTTGCCAAATTGAATAAACCCGGTGTGAAAAAAGCCGGACCCAAACCATACCCAGCCTATGCGATGTTAAATGCCCTGATAGCTATGAGACAAGAGAACATGGGTACCTTTACTCAACTGGTTGAACGACTTACTTATGATCCTCATCTACGGTATGTTTGTGGTTTTGAACCATTTGGTACCGCGCCTAGCTAATGTAACTGTCAAGTAAAAATGAACAAAAAATGATAAATAACTTTGGACACCTAGTTATTGCCAAAAATGGTTTGACGATGTTTCAAACGATAGCTGTCGCCGCTTAAGTGGATGACCTCACTTTTGTGGATTAAGCGATCCAAAATAGCAGTTGTAATCGCCGGATCACCTAGAATATCTCCCCAGTCTTCTGGCCCCTTGTTTGATGTAATGATGATGGAAGTCTGGCCGTAAAGCTTGTTGATTAGTTGAAAAAAGAGGTTTGCCTCGTGTCGATCAATAGCCATAAACATTAAGTCATCAATAATCACTAGGTCAGAACCGACCATTCTTTTTACCTTTGCCCTGGAGTTACGGCTGATTTCCTCTGTTTTGAGGAGACGGATTAGTTCATCCATCTGAACAAAAGTTACCCGGTAACCCCGGCTAATAGCTTCAATCCCCAGCCCAATAGACAAACATGTTTTACCAACCCCGGGAGGGCCTAATAGAATTAGATTGTAGGCCTGTTCCAGCCAGATAAGCTCCTGTAGCTGTTTTAATTGCTTTTTACTTAGGGACTGTTGCTCTGAAAGGTCAAAATCATCCAGGGGTTTGTATTCAGGAAAAGCTGCTAGCTTGTAGAGCCTCCCTAACTGTTTTTCCTCTCTTTTTTTTATCTCATGCTGCACCAGGTTCATTAGAAACACTTGGTAACTGGGTTCCTTCACCTGGGCCTCAAGCAGTCTTTCTTCTACCACAGCAGCTGCTTCCGTTATCTTCAAACGTTTCATATCGTTTTTAAGTTGTTCAAGTTCTGCTGACACTCTCTCACTCCCTGTAATTCTTGTATATAGATGTTCATATCTCGCACTTCTACATGGGTTTTAAATACAGAACGGTCTACCTCGTAAAGTGGTTGAATATGATTTTCAGCGCTTGGCTTTTCTTCTACCAGGCAATGAATATGGTTAAAATGATTTAATGAATCCACAAAATCAGTTGCTCCGTAAAGCCTGTTTTTTAAGCAATAATTAAGTGCCTTGGTGATAATCTCAAGAGATTTATCCAGGCTATTATCTTTGATTATCTTTAACTGATCCCGTATGTAGCGGGGTTTTTCCCGCCTTACCAGCCCTAGAAAATCATTGGATAATTGGTTTTGGTCTTGGTGAATTTTCTCAGCATCCGGTGAAAACCTTCAACTGCATTTGTGGTATAGATTAACCGGCGCATTTCGTCGGGATACTTGAAGAAACCTGACAGATTTGCCC